>Ga0210408_10000022_pt1:0-2500 | contig 229642 bp, 198 predicted proteins | sample IncBWH4MmetaG_FD_155471 | JGI IMG/M metagenome (GOLD analysis project Ga0210408, IMG submission 155471) | Forest soil microbial communities from Barre Woods Harvard Forest LTER site, Petersham, Massachusetts, United States - Inc-BW-H-4-M | ecosystem: Environmental > Terrestrial > Soil...
ATGAAGTTGGAATCGCTAGTAATCGCAGATCAGCACGCTGCGGTGAATACGTTCCCGGGCCTTGTACACACCGCCCGTCACACCATGGGAGTTGGCTTTACCTGAAGACGGTGCGCTAACCGCAAGGAAGCAGCCGGCCACGGTAGGGTCAGCGACTGGGGTGAAGTCGTAACAAGGTAGCCGTAGGGGAACCTGCGGCTGGATCACCTCCTTTCTAAGGATGCCAGGTATCAGGGATCAGAAGTCAGGTATCAGTAATCTGATATCGGGCTTGCCCTTACCCGGTGCTTAGAACAATGACAGGGCAGATGTCGGCGGCAGTGATTTCTGATCACTGATGTCTGATATCTGATACCTGAATGCGGGACGCCGCCGTCTTCATTTCTCTTTCTTCGCGAACGAGCAGGTCGGAGGACGGATGACAGACGACGGACGACAGATAGAACAATGTCTGTCGTCCGTTGTCCGTCATCTGTCTTCTGAACCGGGCTTGTAGCTCAGTTGGTTAGAGCGCGCGCTTGATAAGCGTGAGGTCGGAAGTTCAAATCTTCCCAGGCCCACCAACTCGGATGACAGACAACGGACGACAGACGACGGATCGACGTCTTATCTGTCATCTGTCGTCCGTCATCTGTCCTCTGATCGGGGCCATAGCTCAGTTGGGAGAGCGCCTGCTTTGCAAGCAGGAGGTCGTCGGTTCGATCCCGTCTGGCTCCACCAGACGGTTGTAATGATCGCCGCGGCCGCGCCAACCGCAAAATCTCGTTCGTGAGAATCCGAAATTCGCGCGCTCTCGACTTGTGGTCCGTCGAAAGACGGCAGTCGAGGCGCGCGTGTTGTCTGACATCGTGAAGAGGAGGTCGATCCAGGCGCTCCGCGTGACGTGACGTCACCGGTTGCGCGCTAACTCCAATCAGGGATCAGCATTCGGGGGTCAGGGATCAAGACAATCTTGATACCTGAAATCTGATGCCCGATACCTGAACCGTCGGCAAAGCTTGACCGCAATGCCGTTGGATCGATCTTATGAAGCAAGCTGGTCTTTCTAGTCAGTACCTTTCAGGGATCAGTAATCAGGGATCAGGGATCAAGACAATCTTGATACCTGACATCTGATACCTGATACCTGTGATGGGTATTGATAATGAGAGCGATCAAGTGTCTTAAGGGCATTTGGTGGATGCCTTGGCGCTGAGAGGCGATGAAGGACGTACTACGCTGCGATAAGCCGCGAGGAGCTGCGAAGGAGCTTTGATCCGCGGATTTCCGAATGGGGAAACCCACCTTCAGATGACAGAAGACAGATGACGGACGACGGATTCTTATCCGTCCTCTGTCGTCCGTCCTCTGTCATCTAAACGAAGGGATAGAACCTCTGAATTCATAGGAGGTTTTAAGCTAACCCGGGGAACTGAAACATCTCAGTACCCGGAGGAAAGGACATCAACCGAGACTCCGCTAGTAGTGGCGAGCGAACGCGGACCAGGCCAGTGACGATCCAGAGACAACCGGAAACGTTTGGAAAAACGTGCCGCAGTGGGTGAGAGCCCCGTACGGGTAATGCGAAGGATCGTCCTTGAGTAAGGCGGGACACGTGAAATCCTGTCTGAACGCGGGGGGACCACCCTCCAAGCCTAAGTACTCCTCAGCGACCGATAGCGAACTAGTACCGTGAGGGAAAGGTGAAAAGCACCCCGACGAGGGGAGTGAAAGAGACCTGAAACCGAATGCCTACAAACAGACGGAGCCCAAGGTTCGTCCTGGGTGACGTCGTACCTTTTGTATAATGGGCCAGCGACTTAATCTGACGAGCAAGCTTAAGCCGATAGGCGTAGGCGCAGCGAAAGCGAGTCTGAACAGGGCGTTCAGTTCGTCGGATTAGACCCGAAACCTAGTGATCTAGCCATGACCAGGCTGAAGGCAGGGTAACACCTGCTGGAGGGCCGAACCGGTGTCTGTTGAAAAAGCCTCGGATGAGTTGTGGCTAGGGGTGAAAGGCTAATCAAACTGGGAAATAGCTGGTTCTCCGCGAAAGCTATTTAGGTAGCGCCTCGGACGAATACTGTGGGGGGTAGAGCACTGGATGGGCTAGGGGGGCTTACCGCCTTACCAAACCCAACCAAACTCCGAATACCCACAAGTACTATCCGGGAGACACACGGCGGGTGCTAACGTCCGTCGTGGAGAGGGAAAAAACCCTGACTAACAGCTAAGGCCCCTAATTCGTGGCTAAGTGTGGAAGGATGTGGGAATCCCATAACAACCAGGAGGTTGGCTTAGAAGCAGCCATCCTTTAAAGAAAGCGTAACAGCTCACTGGTCTAAACAAGGGTTCCTGCGCCGAAAATGTAACGGGGCTCAAGCCACGAGCCGAAGCTTTAGATTCAGAGGACGGTAGACAGACGACAGAGGACGGATGGAGATCGAGCGGCGCAAGCGGGTCGTTTCGTTCGAAGACTTGGAAGTCTTTCAACGGGCGTACCGAATGTCGCTCGAAATTC
>Ga0210408_10000022_pt1:7500-229642 | contig 229642 bp, 198 predicted proteins | sample IncBWH4MmetaG_FD_155471 | JGI IMG/M metagenome (GOLD analysis project Ga0210408, IMG submission 155471) | Forest soil microbial communities from Barre Woods Harvard Forest LTER site, Petersham, Massachusetts, United States - Inc-BW-H-4-M | ecosystem: Environmental > Terrestrial >...
TCTCGGCGAGGCCGAAGCCTCAGCCGCCATCGTCAAGGCGATCGAGAAAGTGCTGGCCGAGCCAAAGCTGCGCACCCGCGACCTCGGCGGCGCCGCCGACACCGTGACGTGCGGCAAGGCGGTGGCCGCGGCGATGGCGTAGCCAGGGATCAGGAATCAGGTATCAGGGATCAGGGATCAGGGATCAGGGATCAGGGATCAGGGATCAGGGATCAGGGATCAGGGATCAGGGATCAGGGATCAGGGATCAGGGATCAGGGAGCAGGGATCAGGGATCAGGGATCAGGGATCAGGGATCAGGGATCAGGGATCAGGGATCAGGGATCAGGGATCAGGGATCAGGGATCAGGGATCAGGGATCAGGGATCAGGGATCAGATATCAGGTATCAGGTATCAGGTATCAGGTATCAGGTATCAGGTATCAGGGATCAGGTATCAGGTATCAGGTATCAGGAAACAAAAGCTTGATCCCTGATGCCTGATTCCTGATCCCTGGCATCCGGCACCAGGTCGCGCAGCTTTGGCGCGACGTGGTCCATGAACAGCCGCATCGAGCGGAACACCTTTTCGCGGGTCGCCCATTTCTTGCCGGTGACGATCAACAGCGTGCCGAAGCCGCCGGCGGCCTCGTAGAAGTCGCGCAGCTGCTTCGCCACAGAGTCCGGATCGCCGAGATAATAGACGCCGGCCTCGGCGAGCTGGTCGAAGGTGACCTCGTCGCCCTTGAGCCCGATGTCGTAGTTCGACTTGATCAGCCGGATGAGGCCGCGCTTGATCTGATAGCCGAGCTCGTAATTGATGTCGGCGCGCAGGTCGTCCATCGCCGCGCGGCGCGAATCAGCGACATAGACGTAGCGCGCCACGGCGAATTGGCTCAGCGGCGCGCTGCGGCCCGCCGCCGCGGCGGCGCGCGCGTAATGGTCGGCGACTTTGCGGAGCGAGCCCGGCGGTTCGAGCTGCGCCCGCAGCATGGTGTAGCCGCGCGCGGCGGCGAGCTCGATCATGGCGGCGGTGTCGGTCGCGGTCGCCATCGGCATGTGCGGCGGATGCAGCGGCTGCGGCAGCGCGACGATGCCCTTGCCGCGCCAATGCTTGCCGTTCCAGTCGAACGGCTCCTCGGCCGTCCAGCATTTGAGGATCAGATCGAGCGATTCGCGCAACCGCTCGTGGCGGTCTTCGTGGCTGAGCCCGCGCTCGTTGGCGAACAGCGGGCTCGGGAAGCCGGAGCCGAAGCCGAAGATGAAGCGGCTGCCGCCGATGACGTGATCGGTCACCGCCGCCTGGATCGCGGTGTCGACCGGATGGGCGAGATGAATGAGCTTGACCGCGGCGCCCATGCGGATGCGCCTGGTCACTGCCGCCGCCTTGCACATCAACAGCTCCGGCACCGGCAAAGTGTCGACCTTGCCGATATAGACCGGCTCGCCGTGATGCTCGCTGATATAGGCGTCGCGGAAGCCGAGCTGGTCGGCCAGCACGATCTCGGCGAGGTCCTCTTCGTAGGTCTGCGCGGCGGTGGTGTGGGGACGAAAGCCGTTGGAGAAAATTCCGAATTCCATTTCCAATCCTCAATGCCGGGCGGCAACTTACGATCCCGCCCGCGCCTTGACAACGCTCGGTCCCGGAACTCGATTTTGACCCGGTCCCGACCGGGAAATTGACTTCGGCCGCGTGTCTTGTGGCGCGTTCGCGCCGCCGCGCCGCCGCGCCGCCACGCCGCCGGCTTTCGATCAGGACGGCGCGACAAAAAGGCCGCTTGTCGTTGACGGTGAATTATGGAATATGTACAATTACTAGTTGTTTCATGTGACGGCAGGCGACGGCACAGACCATGACGAGGTGTCGGTAGAACAATTCAATCCAATCGCGAGAGTGCGAGAGCTTCGCTTTCGCGAAACGGCCCCATACGCCGCGGTGCTGTGCTGCATCGCCATCGCTGCCCGTCTGAAAGGAGGTCCCCATGCCTACCGTGACCGGCGACCCAGCCGTGGCACTGAATTCCGACGGACGCCTGGAAGTATTCGTCCGCGGCTCCGACAATGCGCTGTGGCATATCTGGCAGATGGCACCGCACGCCGGCCCGTGGTCGGCGTGGAGTTCGCTCGGTGGCGGTATCACCACCAATCCTTCTGCGGTCGACAATTCCGACGGACGCCTGGAGGTCTTCGCCCGCGGCACCGACAACGCGCTCTGGCATATCTGGCAGATGGCGCCGCACGCCGGGCCGTGGTCGTCGTGGAGTTCGCTCGGCGGCGGCATCACCAGTAATCCTTGTGCGGTCGACAATTCCGACGGACGCCTGGAAGTCTTCGCCCGCGGCACCAATAACGCGCTGTGGCATATCTGGCAGATGGCGCCGCACGCCGGGCCGTGGTCGTCATGGGGTTCGCTCGGCGGCATTATCACCAGCGATCCGATCGCAGTCGACAATTCCGACGGACGGCTGGAAGTGTTCGCCCGCGGCACCGACAACGCGCTGTGGCATATCTGGCAGATGGCGCCGCACGCCGGGCCGTGGTCGTCGTGGGGTTCGCTCGGCGGCGGCATCACCAGCAATCCAGGCGCGGTCGACAATTCCGACGGACGCCTGGAAGTCTTCGCCCGCGGCACCGATAACGCGCTGTGGCATATCTGGCAGACGGTGCCGCACGCCGGGCCGTGGTCGTCCTGGGCCTCGCTCGGTGGCGGTCTCACCAGCAGTCCTTGTGCGGTCGATAATTCCGACGGGCGGCTGGAAGTATTCGTTCGCGGCACCGACAACGCGCTCTGGCACATCTGGCAGATGGCGCCGCACGCCGGGCCGTGGTCGTCCTGGGCCTCGCTCGGCGGCGGGCTCACCAGCGACCCGATCGCGATCGACAATTCCGACGGGCGGCTCGAAGTGTTCGCCCGCGGCACCGACGGCGCGCTCTGGCACATCTGGCAGACGGCGCCGCACGCCGGACCGTGGTCGTCGTGGGCCTCTTTGGGAGTCCCTTGATCGACGCTCCGGCCGCGGGCTGAGCCGCCAGCCTGGGCCGGCGTCTCCCTGCGATCCGGCGAAGTCCGCATTCCGCGCACACGATGAAGGCTGCCACGGGAAATCCTGTGGCAGCTTTTCTGTTCTTGCTGGGGTCTGCCGCGCTTTACGCCTTGTTGCAGCCAAAGCCTGTTGGCCGTCGGCCGCGATTTTCGGCTATGGTCGGCGGCTTCATCGGGAAAGACCGCATGGCCTCGTTGCGTATCTACGGCATCGCCCGCACCCGCGCGTTCCGGGCGTTGTGGATGGCGCTGGAGCTCGGCATCGATTACGAGCACCTGCCGATCGAGATCGGCGATGCCGGCGCGCGCTCGCCGAATTTTTTGGCCATCAATCCCAACGGCCGGCTGCCGGTCATCGTCGACGATGGTTTCGTGCTGTTCGAGTCGCTGGCGATCACGCTCTATCTCGCCAAAAAGCATTCCGCCGGAAAACTTTATCCCGGCACGCTGCAAGGCGAGGCGAGGGCGTGGCAGTGGAGCTTTTGGGCCATCGCCGAGGTCGATCGCGGCGTCAATATCTGGTCGCTGCATGCGGTACGGCTGCCGCCCGCCGAGCGCAACGCCGCCTTGCGCGAGGAGGCGCTGAAAGTCATCGCCGCGCCGTTTGCGGTGCTCGACGCGGCTTTGGCCAAGACGCCGTATCTGCTCGGCAGCGATTTCACCGTGGCTGACCTCAATGTCGCCGCCGTCATCAGCCGCGCCGTCGACATGGATTTGTCGCACGTACCGCACCTGAAAGATTGGTTGACGCGTTGCCTCGATCGGCCGGCGGCGCGCCAGGCGCTGGCGCTGAAAACCAAGGCCGACAATGCGACGCCGCCGGACGTGACCCGGCGCATCGCCCGGATCAATCGCCTGTGAGCCAAAGACCTGTGAGCCAAAGACCTGTGAGCCAAAGACCCGGACCCTTCGACCTCGGTCAGGCCATGAACGAGGCTTTGGCGCTGCACCGGCAAGGCCGGCTGCGCGACGCCGAGAAGATTTACACGCGCGTGCTCAAGGCCGCGCCGGACCATTTCGACGCGCTCAATCTGCTCGGCACCATCAAGGCGCAGCTCGGCCGGGTCGGCGAGGCGCACCGCCTGCTCAGCGCCGCGGTCAAGCTCAATCCGCGCGCGCCGCAAGGTTGGGCCAATCTCGGCCAGGTGCTGCACGCGCTCAAGCAGAACCGCGACGCGCTCGGCTGCTTCGACAAGGCGCTGGTATTGGCGCCCGACGATGTCGGCATCCTGACCAATCGCGCCAACGCGCTGTTGAGTCTCGGCCGCAGCGAGGAAGCGCTGGCCACGTTCCGCGAGATTTTGGTGCGGGTGCCGCAGCACCCGGAGGCGCGGCTCAACAGCGGCATCGCGCATGCCGCGCTCGGCGCGCTCGACGAAGCGGTCGCCGAATTCGATCATGCTCTGACATTGGTGCCGGGCCATCCGGCCGCGCACTTCAACCGCGGGCTGGCGCTCTACGATCTCGGCCGCTACGCCGACGCGGTCGCCGCGCACGACAACGCACTGGCCGCGGCGCCCGAACATGCCGGCGCGCTGCTCAACCGCGGCCGGGCGCTGGCCGCGCTCAACCGCTTCGACGACGCCATCGCCAGCTACGGCAAGGCCCATGCGCTGCGCAAGGACGACGCCGACGTTCATTTCATGGAATCGCTGGCGCTATTGACGCTCGGCCACTATCGCCGCGGTTTTGCGAAATACGAATGGCGCTGGCGCCGCAGCGGCATGGCCGAGCAGAAAAGCCGCGGCCGGCCGCTGTGGCTCGGCGATTATCCGCTGGCGCGCAAGACCGTGCTGTTGCATGCCGAGCAAGGTCTCGGCGATACCATCCAATTCGCGCGCTATGTGCCGCTGCTCGCCGCAAATGGCGCCAAGGTGGTGCTCGAAGTGCAGCCGGAATTGACGGCGCTGATGGCGCGGCTCGACGGCGGCGCAACTGTCATCGCCCGCGGGGCGGCGCCGCCGCAACAATTCGACGTGCATTGTCCGCTGGGCTCTTTGCCGCTGGCGTTCAAGACCGAGCCGGCAACGGTGCCGGCGGATATTCCGTATCTGTCGGCCGACGACGAACATCTGGCGAAATGGTCGGCGCGGCTCGGCGCGCTGCAGCGGCCGCGCATCGCGCTGGCCTGGGCCGGCAATCCGAGCCACCTCAACGACCGCAACCGCTCGATTGCGTTCGCCAAGTTTTTGGCACTGTTGTCCGTTCCAGCGCAGTTCGTCAGCATCCAGCGCGACGTTCGCGGCGACGATGCTCTTGCGTTGGCCGGACAAAATAGCGTGACCAATGTCGGCGCCGAGCTGGAAAACTTCGCCGACACCGCAGCCGTGATCGCGCTGTGCGATCTGGTGATCGCGGTCGATACCGCGGTGGCCCATCTGGCCGGCGCCATGGGCCGGCCGCTGTGGATGCTATTGCCGTTCGCGCCCGATTGGCGCTGGACGCTCGATGGCGAGTCGAGCCCTTGGTACCCGACGGCGCGTTTGTTCCGGCAGACGTCGCTCGGCGATTGGGATGAGGTGATCGCGCGCGTCGGCGACGAACTCGCACGCTTCACGTCGGTCGCGCCGCAAGCGGCGCATTGACGCTCATCCCGGAATCTCCCTTGACTCTCGCCATGATTCATATGACCCTTTCAACGATCTCAATCTAAAGTTGAATGATGGACCGCCTGATCATTTGCTCCACCCAGTTTCGGGTGCTTCGTTTTCTCTGCGGCTGATCGAGAGACTGTGGTCCATCCGAGCTGAAATGAACCGGCCGGAATTTTGCGAGCCGAAATCATGAATCAGCATCGGCTCCATTTGAACGTCACTGAAAAATGCAACATTCGATGTGTGCATTGCTACTGGGAGGAGTACGGCAAAAATCCGGATCCTTCACTGCAGACCATCGGCGAAATCCTCGACCAGTTCAAACAACTGGCCGGTTCCTACTTTGAGAACGGGCGGCACATGCTGACGCTCGGCGGCGGCGAGCCTACGTTGCGCGCCGATCTCGAAGAGATCATCCGGCTTTCCGTCCGGCGCGGGTTTCGCGTCCGGCTGGTGACGAACGCCGTTTCGTTGGACGAGGCGCGCGCGGTTTCGCTGCGAAAGGCCGGGCTCGAAGTGGTTCAAGTGAGCCTCGACGGCGCTTGCGAGGAAACCCACGACCGGGTGCGGGGAAAAGGCAATTGGCGGCGCGCGATGGCCGGAATCGACGCCTTGAAGAAAGCGCGCCTGTTCACCGTCCTGAGTTATGTTTTGCTTCCGGAGATCAACCTCGAGGAGGCGCCGTCCCTTCTCGACCTGGCGCGCAAGCTGAAAGTCGCCGGCGTGAAGTTTGCCAGGCCGGTTCGCGAAGGGCAGGCGGCTTTGCATGGCATCCGGGTCGATGGCGATTATCTCGGCACCTTCCAAAGGATAATCGAACACGCGAACGCCATTCGTTACCGGCGGCTGCTGTTGTTTTTCGATCCGCTGGCCCATTTGCTGCCGCTGCAGCAGCCCCGGAAAGTCTCGGGCCTTTGGGGCCTCGCCACCGATTTGTGCCAGTGCAACAATACCGAGCTGATCGAAGTCAACGGCAGTTCGGGCGACGTTTATTACTGCCGCATCCGCACCAAATTGGGCAATCTCTGGCAGCAGCCCCTTGCCGAGCTTTGGCACCACCACACTATTTTAAACCAGATTCGCCGCAAAACGCCCGAAGGAAGCTGCCGGGAATGCAAGGTCTGGAACGCCTGCCGGGGTGGATGTCCGGCCGTCGTCCACGGCAATACCGGGCAAATTCTTTTGCAGGATGCGGATTGTTCCGCGGTCCAAAAACAGCCCGCGCCGCTGGTTTTTTTCGACCATGGCCATTCCAATGCGAGAGTTCTTTCGAACCAGGAAAAAATTCGCGAGGCGGGACGTCGGATCAAGGAGGGAGTTTATCAGCTCTTGTTGAAGTGAACCTGAAGGAATCGGCGCAGTGGAAAAACCATCGATTTCCGCTGCTTCGTCCGTTTGAATTCAAACCGGGAGGGTGACATGGCTGTGACAAGGAATCCGGCATCGGAAACGCAGTTGCCGAATGTGGGTAACATGCCTTTTTTTCAGCAGGGGTCGTCGAACGGCTGCGGCACCACGTCGCTGGCCATGGTGATGACCTATCTGGGTGTGCCGGAAACCAAAGACCAGATCGACGCGGTCATCCGTCAGCTGGATATTTTCACTTCGCCCGAAGACATGACGGCCTTCGCCACCTCTCACGGTTTGCAAGGGCAGGGGTACAATAACGGGGCCTGGGAAAATATCGAAAGCTTCATTCCGCTGGGGCAGCCCTGCATTTGCCTGATCAACGCCAACTACACTTATCCGGACAACAGCACCATCAACGGCTTTCATTATGTGGCGATTTCCGGTTTTGGGGTCGATCCGACCAACAACCAACGCTACGCCATTTTTCATGATCCGAATTTCACTACGACGGAAATGGTCCTCTATGAATCCCAATTCGTGCAGATGGGAGACAATATGGGTTGGGGTTTCCGGGATTATTTCATGGCCTTTGCCACCTTCGGCAGCAAAGAGCCGCTGCCGCTCGGAAACCGCGACGGTATCCAGGGCGTGCTCGGAACCCTGGAGGGCGTCACCAACATCACCAACGGCATTGGCAATATTTTCCATCCCAGCAGCGTAGGCAGCGTTTTCCACGGCATCTTCCAGTTCGTCGGCGGCATCGTTGAAACCATCGGCGCGGGCATCGGGACCCTTTTGCAGGTCGGCGGCCAGTGGCTCCACGGCGTCGTCGCGGACATCCCGGTCCTGCGCAACCTCATTCAACCCATCGGCGACATCATCAATGGGGTCGGAGCCATCGTGGGCGACGTTTTCAACGGCGTCGGCGCCATCGTGAGCGATATTGGCAAGGGCATTGGCGGCATCGTCGACGCTATCGTCGGCGGAGTGCTCGGCATCGGCCGCAATCTCGCGGGGGCGTTTGCCGCGCTCGTCAGGGGCAACATCGCGGGATTCGTCGAAGGTATCGGCGCCGCCATCGGTTCCGTGGTGACCGCGGTCGCCGGCGCCGTTACGTCCGTCGTAAACACGGTGGCAAACGTGGTGAGCGATGCGGCGACGACGGTCGTCAACGCCGTCAGCGACGCCGCCAACACCGTCGTCAACGCCGTCAGCGATTTTTTCAGCGGTTGGTAGGAAGGAAGATTCCGCGGGTCGAGGGGGCTGGGCTATGCCGCCTCGACTTTGATGCCGGCCTGCTCGCAGGAATTGGCCACGTCGCAGACCGTGGCGCGCTGCATGTCGCGTTTCCAGCGCAGGTCGTCGAATTCGGTGCCGCGGTGCATGGTGCAGCGGTTGTCCCAGATGACGAGATCGTGCACGCGCCAGCGATGGGTGTAGACGAATTGCCGTTGCGTGGCGTGGGCCAAGAGCTCGTCGATCAGCGCGCGGCCGTCGGTTTCGGGCATGCCGAAGATGCGCCCGGCATGCGACGCCAGATAAAGCGACTTGCGGCCGGATTCCGGCAACGTGCGCACCAGCACCTGCGGCACCGGCGGCAGGCCCGCCCGTTCCTCGTCGCTGAAATTCGTGAAGCCGAGCCGGGCCCGCGAATTGAAGATCGAATGCTCGGCCACGAGATTGTCGAGGCGGCGCTTTTTGTCTTCGGGCAGCGCGTCATAGGCCGCCCGCTCGTCGGCAAATTCGGTGTGCCCGCCGACCGAGGGAATCGTGCGCGCATAGAGCAGCGAGGCCAGCGCCGGCAGCCGCTTGAACGAAGAATCGGTGTGCCAGAGCCTGTTGCCGAGCTGGAACATGCGCTGGCGGGAATCCTTGCCCCACACCTGGTTTTCCGGATCGAGATTGGAAACGTCGGCGAATTCCTTGCGCACGCGCAGCTTGGCGTCCTTGCGGTGCAGCGCGATCGTGGTTTCCAGCGGCCCGAAATACCGGGCGAAGTCGAGATGCTGGTCGGCCGACAGCTGCTGGTCGGGGAAGATCAGCACCGCGTATTTGGCGAACGCGTCCTTGATCGCTTGCAGGTCAGGCGGCGGCAGCGGCGCCGACAGATCGACGTCGCCGATCTCGGCGGCAAAGTTTTGCGTGACCGGACAGACGGTGATGGCCATGGTCGTGCCTCCCGCTTCGAGAAATTTGCCGGATTGAATCACAATGGGGCAACGCACGCAATTGAGCCGTGCCGGCTAGGCGCGATAGAGGCGGGACCACGCTGATTGGGGCCTGCCGCTGCCGGCAGCGACCTTGAGGACCTACGCCGTCGCGACCGCGGGCACGATCATGCGATCCTGCCTTCGGGTCGGACCGCCTGCCAGGATCTGGACGATACCGGCGCCGAACCCGATCAGCGTGCCGATCTGCCACGCCGGGTCATAGGAGCCGGAAAGGTCGAAGATCAAGCCGCCGCCCCAGGCGCCGAGCGACGACCCGGCCTGGTGCACGACGAAGGACAGGCCGAGCAGCGTCGCCATATAGCGGGTGCCGAAAATCTCGGCGACCAGACCGCCGATCAGCGGCGCCAGGCCGGGCCACCACAGCATGCCCATCGCCGCGGCGAACAACAGCGTGCTTGTCGGCGTGGGCGGCAGCATGAAATAAACCGCGAACATGAGCGAACGCAGGATGTAGAGAAGCCCGAGCAGGATGTGCTTCGGATATCGCGCGCCGAGCCAGCCGGTCAGCAATGAACCGATGGAGCTCACCCCGCCGATCACGGCAAGCGCCTCGGCGCTGAGCATCGGGTCCTGGCCGCAGATCGCCAGATAAGCCGGCAAATGCGTGGTCAGGAAAACGAGATTGAGACCGCAGACGAAATAGGCGCCCGACATCACCAGAAACGGCCGGTTGCGCATGGCCTGGCCGAGCACCTCGCGTAGCGAGGTCGTTGCACTCGCGTGCCCCGGGAACTTGTCGGCGCCGCCGGCCCAGTAGGCGGCGGGCAGCATCGCGATCGCCATCAGCACGAACAGCAGCACCCCGATCTGCCACGGCTCGCGCGCCAGCACGGCCTGGGTGCCGAGCGGCACCACCAGCGTACCGAGCGATCCGGCGGCGGAGACGACACCGAGCATCTGGCTGCGCCGCGCCGGCGAAACCGCGCGCACACATGCGGTCATTGCCAATGACGTCGCCGTGCACGACAAAGCCACGCCCATCAAGCCGCCGGAGACGATCAGCGCCAGCGCGCCTTGCGCCGCGGCCATGATGCCCAAGCCGACCACGTAGATCGCCGCGCCCGCCACCATGGTGATGCGCAGGCCGAAGCGGTCGGAGATCGCGCCGACCAGCGCCTGCGAAAGACCCCAGACAATATTCTGGACCGCCAGCGCCAGCGTAAAATCGCCCGCCGTCACCGCAAGGTCGTGCGTGACCGGCCCCAGAAACAATCCGAAACTTTGGCGTATCCCCATGCCGAGCGTGAGCAACAGGGCGGTTCCAATCAAAATCAGCCGAGCCTCGCTGGCGCTCGGGGTAATCGTTGCTGACATTCCGGCGGGGATCCTAAAGGGGTGACACGGAGCTGCGGTCCGTCCTGGCGGTCGATTCCGGCCAAGCTATCATGGCTCGGCGTCCCGCGTCGTGAATTATGCGCATACGACCTATTTCATCGGCGAGAACGACGCCGGTATAGGTACGGCCCTCTCAAGCCGGGCCGAATTGGCCCGGGCCGCAACGGGCTCACAGAATGCCGATCATGGAAAACATGCAGTCGCACTCAGCGGCACGCTCAAATTCTGGACAACGGCGACCAGCGGAATTGTCACGGTCGCGGCAACCTGATGGCCGCAGGATTGAATCGAGGCTGTGAAGGTCGGGCTGTTGACGCCGTAGTACCGGTTTTGAGCATAGGTCTGCGTTGCCGTGTCGGAACCGCACTGGCCGGCGTTCACCGAATAGCAACGCGCCGCCTGTTCGACGGCATCATGCAGACCGGCGGCCGAGTACACGACGATTGCCGTATACAGGCCGCCCACAAGGAGCGCGGCGACTGCGGGCAGCACCATGCCGAATTCCGCCGCGGTCGTGCCGCTGTCACACTCCAACAGCGCTCGAGTTTGCCGGAAGCGCATGACTAGCCCAAACGCATCCAGCTGGTCATGCTGATCGAGGTGATGCCCGAAGCGCCCATGACGGTGAGGTTGGAAAACAATGGGGTATAGGCAGCGGTCACGCTGACCTGGACATAATCGCCGGGCAAAGCACTTGCATCGCCGGCATCGGAGCAATTGGCGGGCTTGTTGCTGAGGCTGCCGACCGATTGGAGAGCGCCGGAGCTGTTGACGCAGTAGTAGCCCTCGGCCGGATAGCCTGAGCTCAGCGACACGGCGGTGCCGAGCGAGGTGCTTTGAATGGCGGCCGTGATCGCGTTATTCAACCCTGCGCATTTCGTCGTTGCCGGCAGCATGGCGCTGGTATCGTAACAGGTCTTCCATGCCGCCTGTACGCCGGCCTGGGCGGCGTTTTCGACTTGCATGCGCCGGTACTCATAAAGACCAAGATCGACGGCATTGAGGATGCCCACGATAACGAGGGTGGACGCGATCGAGAATTCGACCGCGGCGACGCCGCGCCTGTCCTGGCGGAACGACTGAAGCGCTGAAAACCATCGCACTGACATCAGTTCACCAACATGCCGCGATTGCCGCCTCTGGTCTGATTGAGCCCGGCCGGATCGCATTGGTCGTCATTGGCGAATATGTCGCCGGTCCCGTTGACCGTGATGTTGTCCATCACCATTTCGAAGCACCGCAGGCCTTGGCTCGACTTGTTCACCGCGCCGCTGAGCGTCACGCTTGAATGCGGCAGGTAGATGAGACCGCTGATATTCCAGGTCGGGCTGTTGCCGGCGGCGGAAATGTCCACGTTTTTCGTCAGGCTGGGATCCTGGTACATCGCGACGCCGCTCCAAGTGCCGTCGGTCGGAGCCGTGATATCCAACGTGCCATTGCCGGTCGGAATGTGCTGATAGTTCGGATTATTCGAGCCGCTGAACACGACCGTCAGGCCGGTTCCTTGCAGCGTATTGCCGTTGGTGTCGAGTTGGCCGTTTTCGATGACCAAAACCGTGTTGTTGATCGTGGTATTACCGGTCAATTGCTGATCGCCGCAGAGCACTTTGGTGGCGCCGAACGCATAAGTGCCCGACAGTTGATTCGATGCGGGCAGGGCCGGGCTATTTTTCTTTGTCGGTTCCTGCGGATAAGTATTGTTGCAGGTATCGGGCGGAATGTTCGACCCAAGGCTGGAAAAAGGGTCGGCAATCGGCGACACGCCGGAAACTTGCGTAATGCCGCATCCACTGTTGGTGCCGTGCGCATCGCCGACAGCGGCATTGAGATTATGGCCGGTACACACCGAATCGGTGTTGGACATCGTATTGCAGCCATTCAGGTTCGTATTCGGCGCACCATGGGACGTAATTCCCTGCTTGCCGCTGGTCGCAAGCGCCAGAATGCAATAGCTGTAGGGCTTGATGGTCGTGGCCACGGAAGATGCGGTGATCGCCGTCGACCGTTGGCCGCCGCCGGCCGCAGTGCCCTGGTAGCCGACGATTTTCGAGAGGAACAAAGGGACGTCGTCGGCGACTGTGACCGTGTAGCAGTTCGCCGTGCAGCCTGCTGCGGTGGCCGGGTTGGCTACGGCCACGGTGATCTGACCGGTGCCATTTGGAAAGCCGTATTGAGCGGCGACGCCTCGCGCCTCGGAAACATAATTCGAACCATTGTTGGTGGCCGCGGCAATCGCGGCCGAGTCGGCCGCGTTTTGCATCGCCCGGTGGTGAAGCCGCCAATAGGAAATCTCGGCCGCAAGGCCCATTCCGCCGATAAGGACGGGCATGCTCAAGCCAATGGCGACGATCGATGCGCCGCACTCGTCTGCGGCAAAGGCAGACAGTGCATCCAAATATGCCGAGGCATGCGCAACAAATTTGCTGGTGCGCGGTTTGACCAACATAAGCCCCCCTGTGGACTCGATACTTCCGCCCTACACCTGTTCGAAGCCGACCGCGCAATAGCTTTTACCGGCGCGGGCTTTTTGCGGACTGAATAAAATGCCTAATATTCTAGATATATTTTAATGGGCGGGAGCAATGCGAACGGAGCGCGCGATGTCATGAGAAAAAAATGGCGGCGCGCGGCGACCGGGACGAAGCGCTTCGGCACGCTGATATTCCGGGGTCGCCGTACCCCGGCACCGATACCAGCACGAACATTGCGTTGCTCGCACGCGCGGCCGATTGATCGTCCAAAGCGCGGCAATCAAATCATGTTTGAATAAAGCCGCTCCTGATCAATTGAGCACTTCATCACAGTTTGCATGTTGGATGCGCCCGCCATTCCTTCGGGCTGGAGGATCAAGCATGGATACGAAGATTAGCCGATCTTCGGACGCAAACATTCTGTCGTTTCCTCATGTTTCGAGAAATGACGGACAGCTGCTGCATACTGTCTTGAACAACATGTCTCAAGGCGTGTTGCTGTTCGATTCGGAATTGAAACTCGTAATCTGCAATCAGCACTACATTGAAATGTATGGATTGCCCCATGACAACGTAAGGCCCGGGCGTACTCTCCGTGATCTTCTCGATAGCCGGATACAGGCAGGGACTTTTTCCGACGATCCGGAGGATTACATCGCCAGGCTCGAGGAGTGCATCGTTGCGGGAAAGATCTTCACAAACATCTCGAAATTAGCCGACGGGCGCGTTATTTCGCTCGTCAGCAAGCCGGTATATGGCGGCGGATGGCTGGCCACACATGAGGACATAACGGAGCGGCAGTGCGCCGAGGAGCGAATTGGCCACATGGCTCGGCACGATGCATTGACCGACCTGCCCAATCGGCTGTTGCTGCGTGAAAGGCTGGATCACGAGCTCAAACGAGTCAAAAGGGGAGAGAGCTTGGCGGTGTTATGCCTGGACCTCGATCATTTCAAAAGCGTCAATGACACGCTCGGGCACCCGATCGGCGATGAGCTGTTGAAGCTTGTTGCCGACCGCTTGCGCGGCTGCACGAGAGAACTGGACACCATTGCACGCCTGGGCGGCGACGAATTCGCGATCATCATGACCAAGATGCAGAAAACCAACGACCCGGCCACGCTGGCGCGGCGCATTCGGGAATCGATAATCAAGCCGTACCAAATCGAAGGCCATCAAATCATCACCGACATCAGCATCGGCATTTCCATTGCGCCGGACGACGGCACGGAGCCGGACGAGCTGTTGAAGAACGCGGATATGGCGCTGTATGGCGCCAAAGCCGATGGCCGTGGCGCATACCGGTTCTTCGAGCTGGAGATGGATGCGCGCATGAAGGCGCGACGCGACCTTGAAATGGATCTTCGCAAGGCCCTCGTCAACGAGGAATTCGAGCTCTATTATCAGCCGCTGGTGAATCTTCAAACGAATGAAATTACCGCCTTCGAAGCGCTGTTGCGCTGGAAGCATCCTGTGCGCGGCATGATCTCGCCTGCCGACTTCATCCCGATCGCCGAAGAGACGGGACTGATTGTCCCGCTCGGCGAATGGGTTCTCAATACGGCTTGCGGTGAGGCGGTCAATTGGCCGGGTCATGTCAAAGTCGCGGTCAATCTCTCGCCCGCCCAGTTGACCAATCGCAATTTGGTCCACGTCGTAAAGACCGCTTTGGCCGATTCGGGCATGGATGCATGCAGGTTGCAGCTGGAAATCACCGAAACGGTTCTTCTTCAGAACACATTCGCGACTTTGGCGCGGTTGCATGAGCTGCGAAAATTAGGCGCGCAGATTGCGCTCGACGATTTTGGAACCGGATACTCGTCGCTCAGCTATCTTCGCAGCTTTCCCTTCGACAAGATCAAGATCGACCAGTCGTTCATTCAGGATATGTCGAATGGCGCGGAACCGCTTGCGATCGTCAATGCTGTCGCCGGCTTGGCCAAATGCCTCAATATGATCTCGACCGCAGAGGGTGTCGAAACGCAGCAGCAAATGGACACGGTTCAGTCGATGGGCTGCACCGAGATGCAAGGCTATCTGTTCAGCCGTGCCCGGCCAGCCAAGGAAATAGGACAGTTTTTTTCTGCTGCTGCCGCGGCGGCACCGGAGGTGGCGTGAATTGACCCGCCTTGCGACCGCGCCGTGAACGGCTCCCCCGCCGGCACGTGAGTGCCATGAATCTACTTCATCGGCGAAAACGGCGCCGGCAGGTAGATATCGACCTGCTGGGATAGCAAATGACCCGGGCCGCCGGGCGGCGGCCATACCCCGTCAGCCGCGGCCTTGGCGCGCAACCGGGCGCGCTCGTCAAAACTCTGGTACGGCCAGACGTGCAGGAAGCGCGTCACCGCGCCGGTCACCGACGTCATGGCGGCGAGCACCGGCGAAATCTTCATGCGGCCCGGCACCGCCTTGCGCCACGCTGCCATGGTGGGCTCAAGGCCGCTCGGCTTGAGCATGTAGGTGCGGACCTCGTAGACCGGGCCGAACTGGCCCGGTCGCAGCGGCGCGATGAAGTCGAACGGCACGTAGCTATCCATCGCCATGGCGACGACGTACTCGCTGATGCCGAGCGGATCGGCCGCGCTGAGCGCGGCGAAGCGGGCATCGAGCGTTGCGGCGGCATCGGCCGGCTTGCGGATGATCAGGATCTGATTGACGGCGCCGATCTCTGAATACCAGCATGCCAGCAGGTTTTGATCGTCGGCCAGGCTCTTGCCGAGCACGGCGAGCGCCTGCGGATGGGTGCCCGGCCGGACTGTGACGAGGGTGACGTCGTAGGCTTCAGCCAAGTTCGCCTCCCAAAAAGGGCCCAGAAAGCGGCCTTGATCGCTTGGACAGCACTCTGTTCGTGTTGGCCTTCTTGTCAAGGATCGAAGACCGCCGGAGGCGGCGGCGCCGTAGCGCGTCGAAGACGCGCGTAACCGCGCTAATGGCGCCGTCCTTGACAAGAAGGCCAACACGAACAACCAGCGTCCAAGCGATCAAGGCCGCCACCCGATCAACCTGAGGCGATTATCCCAGAATTGATCTGGCCGGAAACGACGACCAATGCCAGACTGCGGCACTCGAAGTGTGGCTGGGTCGGGCGCATTAGCCGATGGTTGCGGTGCAAGTAATCGTGGGTGGCCTCCTGTTGGGGGCCATTTACGCGTTGTTCTCGTCAGGGCTGACCCTGATCTGGGGCATGATGAATTTCATCAATTTCGCCCATGGCGAATTCGTCATGCTCGGCATGTATGTGGCGCTGCTCGTTGTGGTGTGGCTTGGAGGGGGGCCTGCGATCTTCGGCATTGCGGCTGCGGTGGCGCTCACCGCGCTCGGCGTCGCGATCTACTTTTCGCTGATCCGCGAAGTCATCCGCGGCCCGATGCTGGCGCAGATCCTATCCACCTTCGGGCTGGCGCTATTGCTGCGCTACACCGCGTTCTGGATTTTCTCGGCGAATTTCGTGTCGCTGCCGCCGAACGCGCTGTCCGGCACCGTCAATCTCGCCGGCATCTATTTGCCGATCGCCCAACTCGTTGCCGGCATCGTCGCCATCACGCTGACCATCGCGCTGCATCTTCTGCTCACCCGCAGCACGGTCGGCAGCAGGCTATTGGCCGTCGCCGAGGACCGCACCGCGGCGATGCTGATGGGGATCAGGCCCGATCGCATGCAGGCGCTGGCCTGGGGTCTCTCCGCCGGCGCGGCCGGCATTGCCGGCGCCTTGATGGCGACCGCCTATCCGTGGTCGCCATCGGTCGGCGAAACTTTTGGCCTGATCGCTTTCGTCGTGGTGGCGCTCGGCGGCTTCGGCAGCGTGCTCGGCTCGCTTTATGCAGGCCTGATCATCGGCCTGATCCAGGCCGCCTCCGCGTTCTGGCTCGGCGCCATCTATAAGGACATCGTCGTCTACGGCCTGTTCGTCGCGCTCTTATGGCTGCGGCCGCAAGGACTCATGGGAAAAGCGTGAAGAGTATTTTGCCGCCACTCGTGCGTATCGCCCTGCTGGCGGCCGCGTTGCTGCTGTTCCCGATCGTTTTCTCCGGCGCCTTTGCGCGCGATATCGGGGTGGCGTTTCTGCTGGCGGCGATCTCGGCGTCGGCGTGGAATATCGTCGGCGGCTATGCCGGCCAGGTGTCGGTCGGCCACAGCATGTTCTTCGGGCTCGGCGCCTATACGCCGCTGTTGTTCTACACGCTGTTCGGCTGGTCGCCGATCGTCGGCATTCCGGTCGGCATCGTGCTCTCGATCGTGCTCGCCGTGGTCATCGGCACGCCGACTTTCCGGCTGAGCGGTCATTATTTCAGCATGGCGACCATTGCGGTCGCCGAACTGATCCGGATTTTCGTCGGCACCTGGGATTTCGTCGGCGCCGCCATCGGCCTGCAGGGCCCGGCGACGGCGCGCGGCTGGTGGGACCTGACGTTCCGCGGCGAGCTGCCGTATTACTACATCTTCCTCGCCGTGCTCGGCGTCGTGCTGGCGACCACGGCCTTCATCGAGCGCCGCCGCTTCGGCTTCTACCTGCGCGCCATCAAGTCGAGCGAACGCGCCGCGCGCTCGCTCGGCGTGCCGGTGCGGCGGACCAAAATGCAGGCGCTGGCGCTCAGCGCCGCCTTCACCTCGGTCGCGGGCTCGCTCTATGCCGCCAAGACCGGCTTCATCGATCCGGATTCCGGTTTTGGCATCCTGGTCTCGGTGCAGATGGTGATCGTCGCCGCGCTCGGCGGCGCCGGCATGCTGTTCGGTCCGCTCGTCGGCGCGCTGATCCTGATCCCGCTGCAGATCGCGACCAATACCTGGTTCGGCGGCGGCGGTTCCGGACTGACCTACATTCTCTATGGCGGCATCATCGTGCTCATCGCGCGCTTCGAGCCGGGCGGCCTGTTCGAGCTGTGGCATCGCGTCGTGCCGGAGCGCTGGAGGCGCGCCTATGCTGCTTGAGGCGAAAAACGTCTCCAAGGCGTTCGGCAGCTTCCTCGCGGTGTCGGGCGCCGATCTCGCCGTCGAGGAGGGCGAGATCATCGGACTTATTGGTCCGAACGGCGCCGGCAAATCGACCTTCTTCAATTGTCTCGCCGGCGAGACGGCGCCGACCACCGGCCGCATTGTCTTTGACGGCAAGGACGTCACCCATGCCGCGCCCGACGTTCATGCCCGCGCCGGCATCGGCCGCACCTTCCAGGTGCCGATCACCTTCGAAGACATGACCGTGCTCGAGAACGTGATGGTCGGCGCGTTCCTGCGCCATCCGCATCGCAACGACGCCCGCGATCACGCCCGCCGCATCGTCGAATTGACCGGATTGCAGCCCAGCCAGCGGGCGCGCTCGCTCGGCACGCCGGGAAGGAAGCGCCTCGAAATCGCCCGCGTGCTTGCCACCGAGCCGCGGCTGTTGCTGCTCGACGAATCGCTTGCCGGCCTCACCCCGACCGAATTGCAGGCGGCGATCGCGCTGGTGCGGCGCATCCACGGCATGGGCATCACCATCGTCATCGTCGAGCACATCATGGAAGTAATAATGACTTTGACCAAGCGCGTCCTGGTGTTCAACCAGGGTCACGTCATCGCCAGCGGCACGCCGGAATCCGTGGTCAGGCAGGACGCCGTGATCGAAGCCTATCTGGGCCGGGCGCACCGGCGGCACCAGGATCAAGCCAGTGACTGAGCGGGCTGACCTGATCGTCGAGCATCTCGAAGTGCGCTACGGCGATCTGGTCGGCGTTGCCGACATTTCGCTCAAAGTGCCGGCCGGCAAGGTGGTGGCGCTGCTCGGCTCCAATGGCGCCGGCAAGACCACGACGCTCAACGCCATTGCCGGCGTGGTGCGCCCGGCGCGCGGCAAAGTCGAATGGCGCGGCGAAGAGATAACCGGCCAGCCGGCCTACGCCATCGTCGGCAAAGGCTTGGCGCTGTCGCCGGAAGGCTGGCGGCTGTTCGTGGCGCAGACCGTCGAGCAGAACTTGAAGCTCGGCGCCACCGCACTCGCCGACCGCGCCCGTATCCAGGCGCTGTTCGATCGGGTCTATGGGCTGTTTCCGCGCCTGGCCGAGCGGCGCAAGCAGCTTGCCGGCACGCTGTCCGGCGGTGAGCGGCAGATGCTCGCGCTCGGCCGCGCACTGATGAGCGAGCCGCGGCTCCTCATGCTCGACGAGCCGAGCCTCGGTCTGGCGCCCACGGTGGTCGAGGCGCTCTACGACACGCTGGCCGCGCTGCACCGCCAAGGCCTCACATTATTACTGGCCGAGCAATCGATCCCGCTGGCGCTGGGTATCGCTGATTATGCGTATGTGCTGCAGACCGGGCGTATCGCGCTCGAAGGTCCGGCGGCAGAGTTGGAGAGAAACGAGCAGGTGCGGGAGATTTATCTCGGCATCAGCAGGCCAAACGGCGCAAATTAGCCTCTTGCAATAATAGTGGAGGCCGCGACGCGGCCTCCACTTGGCTTTTAGCGATCAACGCGTGGCGACGCGAAGATCAATGGTCTGCGTCGGCTTCGTGATCATCGCGATCGCGATCGCCGTCGCCGTGTTGGTAGACCCCGATGCAGCCGTTGGTGGCTTGGCCGCAGATGCCCGCACCCACGGTGGTCGTGTCGCCGCCGACACCAACAACCGCAACCGGGGCCACCTGGGGGACGAAGATACGATTAAGCTCGGAATCTGCCGCCACCGAATGTGAGCCCGACGATTGAGGAATCTTTTCGATCAACGTGTTGGCTTCCGCGTCGATCACGCCGAGTACGGGTGTCTGCTTGCTCGCCGTGGGGCAGGGAGATCCCGGGACCGTGCAGTCCCGACTCGAGCCCGTGTAGTAGCGGCCGTCGCCCTTGTTGAACCACACCTCATCGGACCCGGTAATGTTGGCGATCGGGGTCTGGACTTTGGTCTGGGCATTGATGGCGAGCGTGATCACGTCGCTCGGATTGTTTTGCGGCGTGCAGCCCAGAAGGACATTGTCATCCGGTCCGACGCTGGCTCCGTTGGGGCCGCAGTTATGCAGCGCTACGACGCCGGTATTCGTCGCCGCATCGAATGCGCCGACGGTGGCGGTGGGTTTGCTGAGCGTTTCCGGGTTGATCACCAGCAGGCCGCCATCGCAGGTGATGGCGCCGGCAAGCTGCCCATAATTGCAGCCCGCCGGGTTGTTGGCGATCACCGGAATCGATACCAGGAAGCGCCTGGTCTTAGGATCCCAAGCCGGCTGCTCGATCGACAGCCCGAAGCCTGACGGAAGGATCGAAGCATCGACCGTGACTTTGGTGATGATTTTGACGTGCGACTTCGCATCATCCTCGTTCGCCGTAAACAACGTTCCGAACGGTGGATCTTCGGCGTTGTTGGCGGCGAGCAGCAGGTCACCCTGCTTCGTCAGGGCCATCTCGTCGACTCGCGTCGTGCCGCCGGTCGAGATCGTTTGCTGCAAGGCGGCGAGCGGCGGCGCATCGAGGTCGATGACTTTCAGGGTGCTGTCGCCATCGCCCGCATAGAGCCAGCGGCCATGGGACGTCACGCCGTCAGGCCCCGAATGGTTGTTGTCGACGGCATGGGGGGGATTTGGATTGAGCACGATACCGACGAAGCCGCCGATGGTCCGCTTCCACTTGAGCGTATCGGTGTCGATGACGTCAATGCCGGCATTCGAGCGGTCACCCAGATAATATTCCCCGCGCTTCGGATTGACCCAGCTGATATCGAACGAGCGCAGCGGGTTGCCGGGTATGAAGATGCCCGTGACGCATTTGGTTTGGGTATTGGTCGGGGCCCCGGGGCCGGTGCAAGGAGCTGCCATAGCTTGATTGGCTGCGAACAGCCCGGGTAGGCCGAACAGCGCGCCTGCGACAGCGACGCGGCGTAGGCTTCGTATGGTTCTCTGACGAGCAACTGGCATAACGACACCTCCCTATTTGCTGAACGTGTTGCTTGGCCCATTGGGACCCAAGCCTCTTCCGTTCCACGCCAAAGCTCCGCACCCGGATGACGCAAGGCGTCACCCGTGAAAACGCGCACTCGAACGTGGCAGCAATCGCCAGGCCGCACTCAAGCCGTGGACGAATCCGCGGATCGCAGCTTGCCGATTATTCGTAGCGCTGTTGTGACACACCCCCTTGGCCGTTTTTCACCGGAACAAATGCGCTCGAATGAATTTCGTTCCGGGTTTCCCGACACAGTGCGTCGGACAAATGAGCGAGCGAGACCGGCGCCGGGAACTCCATCGGCAAGTATTTGTCGCGATTGCGCCGCGTTTGCGGCCACGCTGTGTGCGCAGCTCTCGAAAAATTTTGCGCGGCTTGGGATTGTCAGTATGAAACTGATCATTCCTGCGCAAATCGAGAACTATAATTTTTCCAAAAGCGTGGCACATATCTCGGTTGCAAAATTCGGATGGCTCCACGGCACCTGCGCACAACGGTGCGTATGACAAATAATCGTCGTTGCCGAGTTCCACTGTGCCGTCCGGCGGGCTATCCTGGTCACACGCATCCCAGCATGCCGGGCGAATGAATGAACCCGAAACCGATCGTCGCGGGTCTGGCGGTTCTCGTTGTCGGCGCGTTCGGGATGCAAAGCCTGGGCGCGCAGGACGGTCCCGATCCTCCCGCCCTGCCGCAATCGACGGCGGACCGCGGCGGCGACGGCCGCTCATTGCGCATCGAGGGCGATGCCGCGGCGCTTCATATCGAGGTGCAGCAGACGAGTCTTGCGGACGTGCTGTCCGCGCTCAAGACCTTCAATATTCGCTACCGCTCCTCGATCGGGCTCGATGAAAGGCTCGATGGCAGCTATGCGGGATCGCTCGGCCATGTCGTGAGCCGCCTGTTGAACGGATACAATTATGCGACAAAGCGCGACGGCTCGCGGCTCGAAGTGACAATTTTCGGCAAAGGCAGCGATGTCGAGCTTCCCGCACCGGTCATTTCAGTCCGGCGGCGGTCTTCCGATTGATGTCTTATTTTTAATAAAACGCGGCTTTCAGCGCGCGTGCTCCCACAGCATTTCCAGCCGGTGGCGGAACGCCTTGGGTCTTTCGGCAAACAGCCGCACCGCGATGCGGGCGGCGCGCTGTGCGAGCTCCGTCGCGCGCTCGGTGCAGGCCGGCGTCAGCCGCGAGCGCCAGTGCGCCAGCGGCTGGTGCGGCCCGGTGAGCCGCTTGAGCACTTCGAGGTCCTGGCAGCGGCCGAGCCGGTCGCGCAGCCGCTCGGCTTCGTCGGTCCACATCCGGCCGAAGCGCGGCCACAGCGGCTCGATCAACGCCATCTGGTAGCGCAGGTCGACGACGCGCTGGCGCAATTCGTGCAAATCCTCGGCGCTCGCCAGCGACCAGTCGGCGGGGATGCGCTTGCGCGCGCTGCGGTAGCTGATGGTCAATTGGCCGGCGATCGAGGCGAAATCGAACGGGTCGAGCGGCCACATTTCGGTCGCGGCCGCCGCGGCATCGAGCCAGGCGACGATGGCGTCGCGCAAGGCCTCCGTCAGCACCGCCTGCTCTTCGCTGCCGCGCAGCGCCTCGATGCGGCCGCGCATGGTGGCCGAGGTGCGCTCCGACAGCACCATGCCCTTGTCGATGAGATCGTCGAAGGCGTTGAGCGCGGCCTGGCTGTCGCGGGCGTGGGACAGCGAGCGGGCATGGTCGCGCGCATCGTGGCGCCAGCGCGGCGCGTCGGCGATGAACGGCTCGAGGAGCCGCATCAAGGCGCGCCATTCCTTCATGGCGCGGCGGAAATCGTGCACCGCGTCCTGGCTCGAGCGCTCCGGATCGAGCAACACGGTGCAGGCGCCGTTGAGGATATGGCCGGCAATGGTGCGCACGGCGGGTCCAATCGCCGCACGAGGCTGCAAGGCAGGTTTGTCGGCCATATCCGCGTCTATGGGGGCGTGCATGACGGTTTAAGGGGCTTTGGCGGGCCCAGTATGGCGAAATATCGGGCCCCGCGCACTTCCCTTATCGGGGGGCACTTGCTACATCACCGTCACAATAATCGACCCTTTGACGCGGGGTGGAGCAGCCCGGTAGCTCGTCAGGCTCATAACCTGAAGGTCGGTGGTTCAAATCCACCTCCCGCAACCAAATTAAACTCGGTAGATCAGTCGCTTACGACCGGTGTGCCGGGTTTTTTTACGCGTTACCGACCATTCCCGCGCGTTCCCGAAGAAAACAGGATCCTTTCAAGTAGTTGGTCGGTTTCTTGCCGGGCATTCCCATTTGCTGCCGAAGATTCATAGGCCCAAAATGGGCACAAAAACCTAGGCGATGGCAGATGCGCCTTCGGCCAAAAGTGCTTTTGTAAATTGCTGTCGGCTGGGGTTCCTGCACACGTATTGAACACTATGTCGCGCACCAAGCCCGGAGCTTCGCCAGGTGGCGAAGATTGCTCCGCAGCGACGCCGGATGAGCAGCGACTTCGCCGCCGAGCTACGGCGGGCATCCCACCAAAAGCCTGCGCGTCCGTTTGAATTAACAATCCCGCTGAGGTATTTCGTCAACCTACAGAGTTTGTCTAGTTGGGGCGCGCCTTGAGTTTTCTGGAGAAATCAAATGTCGATAGCTGGATTTGGCCTGAGCGTCATTGGCGTACAGTCGCATTGGCGTTGGCGGGTTTGACCGCCATCGGATTTGCCGGTTGGGTATGGTCTCTGGAGTCTTCCATCGAAACTCCGCTGAGCGGCACGATCGATGTAACCGGCGCCAGTTGGGGGGAGAATTGTGGTGCCCCAAAGGAAAACGCACTTCAGTGGGTCAGGTCCGCGTGCTCCGGCAAACGGGAATGCCATTTTGTCTTTGACTGGAGGCTCCTGGGCAATCCGGCGCCGCCATGTACCAAGCAGTTTTCCATTGAATGGAAATGTTCCGCAGACGGTCCCGCACATAAGGCGCTATTTCGCTCGGAACTCGCACCGGGCACCATCGTGCCGCTGAGCTGCAATGAAATCTCCGATCGTCCGCCTTCGGGCAGATAACGTCGAGGCCGCGATGCGGTTTTACGAACCCGCTGCAAGACATGTCATGGCGTGGGTCGGCCCGCGATCAAGGCCGTACGATCTCATCAGGATTTATGCGCTCGGCATGATGATCCTGTTCTTTTTCTTGTATTTCGGAAACATTCTCATCGATCCCGGCGCGGCCGATTTCATCAAACTCGCCGAATCGATGCTCGGGGGACCAAATTTCACTGGGCGCCTCATAAATGGGGCGCAGGGTCGAGAGATCGGCATGGCGCTGATCTGGCTGCTCAGCGGCTACGAGCGCACCCATTCCGTAACAGGCGTCATCGTCATTCAAGCGCTTATGGGGCTAGCGATCGCGCCTCTGGCCTACTTGGCCCTGCATCCTTGGTTTCCACGCGCTGCCTACTACACCGCGATGGCCGCAGTGTTGTCGCTCGCGCCAATTCTGCTGTCCAAGTATCTTCATCACGATCAGCCCTACATTTTTTTCACGATGCTGTCGCTCTATGCGTTCAATCGATTCATGCTGACGAAGTCCGCCGGCTCTTTGTATGGCATGAGTGCGTCGATTTTTTCTGCTGGATTGATGCGCGACGCCGGAGCGGGCTTGTTTTGGCTGCTGCTGCCGCTGTGCGCACTGCGCGGGGGACGGAAAATCTACGTCCAGGGCGCCGTTGCGGCGCTGCTATTTATCACGGCGAACGCCGTATATTCGCAATACCGCTCTGCGCTGATGGGTAGCCTCGCAGCCGAACGTGCAGGTGTCGGCGGTCCCGGGATACAGGCGTTCTATAATATCTATGTCAATTCGTCCGAGTTTGGGGTGGCGCTCTCTCCGACGATGGGACCGAGCGTTGGCCGCATCCTGAACGGCCTGCACCAGTGCGCCCTGCCGTCGCCAAGTCAATCGGAGCAACTGGCGCTTTGGCGTCGGCGCGGCTCGGCTGAGTTCAACAGCGAAAACATATTTAGATACACAACTGATGAACTGGTCGAAAAGGTCGCCGCCAAATCGAATCGTGAATTCTTCTATCTGATATTAGCCAGCGGTTGCGTGTCAGACAGCTTTTCGGTGTTAGACGGAATATTGCTCAAAGCATCCATCGAAATCGCTCTCACTCATCCTTTGTATGTGATGAAGCTATTCCTGAGAAACGTGTTCTATATACTCTACGATCCGGGCTGGCTCCATGGCCGATTTACGACAGCGCCGCTATTTCACGGCGGCTTGTCGTTTCCCTTCGGCGACTATGCGACGCTGCCGCAAGGCGGCACTGTCTTGGACACACGGCTGTCGGATCGTGCTCTCAGAGAGGTGGGTTTCATTCCGCTGGAAAGACAGCCTCGTTTGATAACAGATGTGTATTTCTTCATCCATTGGACGTGGTACTACTCTTATTCCGCAGTAACCATTATCGTCGGCTGTCTGGCGTGGTTTGCATGGATCTCGATGATCATCGGACTCTTGCAGAGCGCAACAAGCTCTCCGCGCTTGGCGCGCTGGAGCAAGCTTTGGCTGTCTGAGAGTGTCATTCCGGCGGCGACGGGAGCTTCCGTCCTGCTTCTCGGCAATGTGGCCGTCACCGCAATGGCGGTTGATCCCTTGTACCGGTATGACTTCTCGATTTTGATGCTGAAGATCGTGCTCGCTGGAGTCGGTTGCGCCGTACTCATCGAGCTTTGCAGGCACACAGCTTCACCGCTCCTGAAGAAGGCAACTTTGCTCCAGGGCGGCGCGGTCCCGGGCGGCGACATCGCACGCAACATGGATATCAACCGCGACGGCAACCCGGTCACGGCCAACAGCCTCGTCAACGCTGTCGGCGTGATCGAGATCAAGGGAGGGACAAACTAGAGTTATTCATCGCGATAGAACCGGAATTCGCATGACGTGCGAGTGCGGCCACTGTCGTCGACGATTTGTGAGCGGTGGTAGGTGAACTGGTCGAATATCAAGGCGTCGCCGAGATCGAGCCGCGGCGACCATGGCTTGCCGAGGCTTGCCACGAGCGCCGGCGCGTCCTTTTGCTTCACCGAAGCACGCAGTTTGCGATGCGATCCGGCGATGAGTTCGAGTGACGGTCGCGAAGTGCCGACGCTGTCGAGCGGCAGCCAGACATTGCAGCAGTGGGGATGTTCGAGTTTTGCCGCGTCGGCGTCGAGATGCCATGGCAACCGCAGCCCGGGATTCATGCGCCGGATGAACGAGCGCGACGGATAGGGCTCCCAGCCGGCGCCAAACCGCGCGCGTGTCCGATCGGTGACGCGAGCGATGAGCGCCTCGTATCGCGGCAACAGCGCTCGATTATTGGCTTCGAGAAAGGCGGGCAATTCGCCCAGCCAAATCGCTTGTCTGGCCTGGTAATGATAGGCCATATCGGCATTGGCAAAGCCCATGCATTCGGCGAGTGCCGAGAACAGCTCTTCGACCGTGGCTTTTAGTTCGGAGGCTTCGTCGCGATTGAGGAAGCCGCGGACGACTGCGGCACCGTCGCGCGCCAAAATGGCCGATGGCTTTCTGAACAGCGTCAATAAGGGCCGGAGCGATAGCATCTGTTCAGGTACGCTGACCCTTGCCCTGTGAAAATGCTCGCCCGATTAAACGATGAATACAGCCAAAAATCCAGCGTGCAAGTCACTATTCATCTATCGCTTCTTCACGTACCTCATGCCCTAGGAACTGAAGAATCGAGCCGCGTGGTGCACCATTGACTTCAATAGTGCGCCGTCGTCGTTGGACGTGAGTGAGCGGCCGAGCAAGATGTCAGTGGATCGTTGCCGACAGAGGAGTAACGGTTCCGGGCCTGCGGATAGAACAGGTCCGGCACCGTCGGATCGGCGCTCGTCATGCGGCCGAGCAGCGGGTCGCAGATGCGGCCGTTGAGGTGGACGAGGCCGCTGACGCCGAGCTCTTCCTGATCGGTGAAGCCGCGCGTGGTCTGGCTGGTGATGGAGGTCCTGAGACAGCCGCTCGGCGACAGCGCCGGTCTCGTCGGTGATCACCGCGATCGAGCCGAGATGATCGGCGTGGGAAATAGCGTGTCGACACCAACTCGGTGCTCAAATTGACGAAAAGCCATCCCGACCATCACGTTGCCAACGGAGAAATATTCGTTCCAGGTGCCGATGGTTAGCGGACAAAATTGGATCGGATCAATCGAAGGTCGTCACGGCTAAGCTCCACTGAAAATGCCGGTATCTTCCCAGGGTTGCCCCTCATGTGCCCCGATGGATCGTTAGGAGCACTTGCGTCGATGAACGTCACTAGGTACGACGAACCTTCTCCTGCGACAGTTATTCGATAGCGGGTGATATCCAAATTTTTTCTCACAAATTCGGACATTGCTGCCTGAATGACGCGATAGCTGACCCCTGAGATCGATTCTTCCATCGCCCAAAGTCTAACCGAGAAGAGTACGCTGAGCAGCATAAGTGTAGAGCAGATGACCAATGGCCGCTTCATCTGAGTACCCCTACCGTGCCGGTTGCCGGATCGTAAAACTTAAATTGGCCGCTCGGCGTACCGAGATACCCCCTGTACCCTGGCACACCAATCGCGGAACTGGCAATGCCATCGATGTCCCGCGGAGAGAAATTGTCGCTGTCGAACGAATCTCTAGCTGGATCGCCCGTTCGGATCGCGCCGCCAGTCGAATCGGCAAGCGAGTAGTCGCCGTGTGTATGGTAATCGCCGACAACCGCCGCGTTGTCCGGGGCGCCTGCGGTAAAGGGGTTCACGCCCTGGTCTGAGCCTTGGAGAGGGCCACTGTATGCGTACTCTCCGTACTGCTGATAGACAAGACCGCCATATTCCAAATTGGCGGAGATCGACTCCGGATTTGCTACTTGCAAAGCAACGTTCGCCGCCTCGTCTTGCGTTGCGAAACTGTAGCCGCGTTCGCGCATGCTTCCTAGGTCGTTAAAGAGATACCCGAACGCCGCGGTAATGGCACCGTTCTCGAACTTTCCTCCTCCGGCTATTGCAGCGAGGCCGCCGACGAGGCCGCTGACCGCCGAGCCGCCGAGCCTTTGACCAAGGTCGGTTCGCGCATTCGGAAATGCTTCATTGACCAGAGGCGCAACCGCCGCGCCGGCCCCGGCCGCAAGCGCGCCAGGACCGCATCTGCCGCCTGAAGCAACAGCGGACAGACAGCCGATAGCGGCGTGTCCGGCGATATTGGCGGCAAAGTTGGGAGCGTCCAGCGTGGCCAATGTCGTAAAATGGAAGTTGGTCAAAGTGCCGACTTCGTTGAAGGCGAACGCCGTCACCCCGGCTATGACCGCAGCCTTTATGACGTCGATAAGCTTGCCGCCAGATAACCCGGTAATAATCGCGGCACCCGCCGCCGCCGCAAGAACCGCGCCGACACCGGTCGCGCTTAGAAGCGCCGTGATCGCGATCTGGGCGACGGCGCGCACTAGCGGGTTGGCGAAGATCGCGCGGAAGAAGCGGGCGATGTCGTGGAAGATGGTCGACAGCCACGAGAAGCCGTTCGGGTCGATAAAGGTCAGCGGATCGTTGCCGACATAGGAGTAGCGGTTCCAGGCCTGCGCGTTGAGCGGGTCCGGCACCGTCGGGTCGGCACTCATCATGCGGCCCACCAGGGGGTCGTAAATCCGGCCGTTGAGGTGGACGAGGCCGCCGACGCTGAGTTCTTCCTGAGCGGTGAAGCCGCGCGTGGTCTGGCTGGTGATGGCGCCGGCCGGGTCGTCGGTGCCATTCGCATAGCGACGCTTGCCCCAGGCGTCATACGACAGGCGCTCCAGCACGTTGCCGGTCTCGTCGGTGATGACGGCGATCGAGCCGAGATGATCGGAGTGGAAATAACGCGTCGCGAGCGCCTCGGTACTCAGATCGAGGAAACGCACGCCGACCATGACGTTGCCGACGGTGAGATATTCGCTCCATTTGCCGGGACCGGACGCCACGACCAGCTCGGCATGGGCGCCGAAACTGTCGAAGTAGAGGGTCTTGCCCTGCGGCGTCACCTGCTTGAAGCGCTGGTGGTCGGGGCCGTCGAGGAAGCTGATGGTGCTGCTGCCCTGGGTGATGCTCGCGGGCTTGTTGTAGGACGTCCACGTCGCGGTGCGGCCGTTACCCGAGATCTGGTTGCCGTTGGGATCGTAGGTGAACGTGGTGTTGATCATACCGGTGCTGCTGATGCTCATCACCGCATGTGGCTGCACCGACCCTGGCCCGGACGTCGGGTAGGTGTAATTGCCGACGTCGGACTTGGTCACCAGATTGCCGAGCCGGTCATAGGTGAAGTTCTTGACCGATGAGAACGGCGTGCTGATGGTCGCCGAGGTCAGCCGGTTGAGGGCATCGTAAGTCGCGCTCTCCAACAGATTGGTGTTGCTGTCGACCCGGGTCAGCAGATTGCCGAGTGAATCGTAGGTATAGGACATGTTCTGCACGGCGTTGCCGGCGCCGGCATCGATGGCGAGGAGTCGGCCGGTCGTGGCATCGAAGCCGCGCGTGGTGACGACGCCGTTGCCGGAGGTTTGCTGGGTAATGTGCTGCTCGGCATCGAGCGCATTGAGGGTCCAATGGACCTGGTGGGAAATACCATCGGCGAGCTGATTGGAATAACCGAGGCTGTTGTAGCTGTATTGCGCGACAAAGCCGGACGGATAGGTGATGGTGCTGATGCGGCCGTTGCCATCGCGGGTGGCGCTGAAGGTGTACACGGTGCTGTCAACGGTCGTTGAGGCCTGCGACGGACGGCCGAGCGAATCATAGGTGAAGTTGCGCTGATAGCCGGCGCCCGGGCCGGCGGTGATGCTGGTGGACGCGAGCCGGCCGATCCCCATCGGTGCGGTGTCGTACAGCCAGGCACTGGTCATCTCCGGCTCGATGCGCTGCACCTGCCGGCCGAGCTTGTCGTAAGCGAAGGTTATGGTCTGGCTCTTGGCGTCGGTTTGGCTGACCAGTTCGCCGAGCGTATCGTAGCTGTAGCTCCACGTCCCCATGTCGGGATCCGACGAGGAGACCTTGCGGCCGCGCAGGTCGTAGGTCGCGCTCACCACGTTGCCCGAGGCGTCGGTCGTGCGCAGCAGCTCGCCGAGCGGATCGTAGGCATAGGTCATGGTGTGACTTGCCGCATCGGTGACGGAAACGACGTCGCCACGCGCGTTCTTGGTCACGGTGCGGGTCTGATTGAGGGCGTTGGTCTCGGTGACGGTGAGCCCGTGATAGGCCATTTGGCTCACGCTGGCGTCCGGCAACGTCGTGGTCAGCACGCGCCCCAGCACGTCATACGTATAGAACGTCCACTCCTTGATGCCCCCGACGAAAAAAAACGGTCGAGAGGTCTGCAGCACGCGGCCGAGACTGTCGTAAGCGCGCCGGCCACGGACCTTGCTGCCATCAAAGCCCTGGGTGTCCCGGGCGACTTCGCGGCCGAGTATGTCGAAATAGACGATGCTGATCGGCCCATTCTGGGTCACTCCGTCGGAGGCAAGGGGCGTGGCCGTGATGAAATAAGACGCCTGGCAACTACTGCCGCAGAACTGATAGCTGTACGCGGTTCGCGTGCCGTCGGCGCGGACCTCGAGTATCTTGCGGCCGAAAGTGTCGTAGCTCCAGGTGGTGGTCAGCCCGTTGGGGCCGGTCTGGCTGGTGGGCTTGCCGAACCGGGGATCGAATTGCAACGTTTCGCTCTGGCCCAGCGCATTGGTATTGGTGGTGACGAACTGGCCGTGCGCGTTATACGCCGAGCTGTTGCCGCGCGTCGCGATGTCGATGCCCGACGTCACGACCGACGTCTTATTGCCGAAGACATCGTAGGTCGTGTCGGTTTCCAGCCGCAGCGAGGGCGTGCCGGGCTCGACCACCTCCTGGGTGATCAGGCCCGAGGCCGCGTCATAGGCGAAGGTCGACGAGCGCGTGATGCTCGTCGCCGATGCTGTGCTCGACCATGCCGCGCCAATACAGAGTGCAAGGATCGCTGTTGCCCACTTCATCTGAAGCCCCTGTTCCTTGGAGACCTACCCCACCGCCGAGAAGAAACGCCGAACGCGTCGTGCTACGGAGCCGTACTCGTCACCGAAGAAGCGGTGAGCCGGCCGAGGAACCAGTTCGTTGCGTCGTTGGTGAATGTGTTGTTGGTCGTCTTGGTCGACCCATCGGAAACCGACACCGCGATCTGCGTCGCGTTGTTATAGACGTCGTAGGTGAAAGCGCTCGTCGTCGTCGGCAGCGCCGAGCCGTCGAGGTCGCTACCGCTGGTCTGGGTCTGAGTCAGTAGCACCTGATAGCGCGTGCCGCCGAGCGCATTAGAACCGTAGGTATTGGTCGTCGCGCTCAGCGTCGTATTGTTGAGCGTCTTGCTGTCGGTGGCGACCTGCAGGATGTACGGATAGTCCTGCCGGAAAGTCGTCGTCTGCACGATGCCCGTCTGCAGGTCGGTCGCGCTGACCTGGCGGAAACCAAGGAAGCCCCGGCCATTGTTGTCTATCTTGGCGCCGGCATAGACGTACGTCGTCGAGTAAAAGCCGTTGACCCCGTTCGACTTGTCAACGCGCGACACCACCTCCATCGGCGCCTGCACGTCGACCGTCGGATCCGTCGCGGTCGCGTCCTTGATGTAGACTGCGGGGTCAGTGATCGACTTGTACTGGAAGCTGACGGTTGCCCCGAGACCGTTCGTCGCGCGTGTCAGCAAATCCGGCGGCACGCCGTCGCTCATCCAGATCACGCGGGCGCCGGTCGATCGGCTGTCGTTCGGCACGCGGCTGTCCCACAGCACATCGGCCTTGCCGTCGCCGTTGAAGTCGCCGACATAGGGCACATAGCCGACCAGCGTACCGTCCTGCCCGCCGAAATTTGAAACGACCGTGAAGCTGCCGTTGCCTTGGCCCTGCCAGAAAACCCGCGCGCCGGTCGACAGTCCATTGCCGTCGGATTGGCTCCAAAGAACGTCGGTGATGCCGTCGCCGTTGAAGTCGGCGACAATGGCGATGTAACCGGCAAGGGTGCCATTCAAGCCGCCGGGATTTGTATTGACAACAAATGTGCCGTCGCCTGCACTGAGCCAGAGAATGCGTTGCCCGGTCGACCGTCCGTAGGGGTCGTACTGGTCCCACAAAATGTCCATCTTGCCGTCGCCGTTGAAGTCGCCGAGATAGGGCTGATAGTTGGCGACGGCGGCAAAGGAACTTAGGCCTTGGCCAGCCGCGTTGAACGTGCCGTCGCCGTTGCCTAACCAGAGCAGCGGCGGGCAGGAACCGGCCAGGACCCAGAGCAGATCAGAAAATCCGTCGCCATTGAAATCCGCCGCGCGAGCGGTCAGGAAGCTTGGCTGATTGCTGTTGCAAAAACTTTGCCCATCCACGATGCCTTGGACGCTTGTGGTAATCGCGTTGAAGGATCCGTTTTGATTCGTCAGCCACGCAACCATGTTGGTCGAACCAAAACCAGATTGCCCGATCCAATAAAGATCGGGACGATGGTCGCCGTTTATGTCGTCCAAGGCCAGCAATTGCGACGAAGCCGGAGTCGGCGACCCGATTATGAACGCATAGGTGCCGTCGCCTGTGCTCGACCACGTCGCCGTTGGATTCCCAGTGACCGTTCCGAAGCCACCGCTTTGAGGCGGATCGACCGGATACCACCAAATGTCGGCGCGTCCGTCGCGGTTGAAATCGGCGACGACCGGGACATAGCTGGTGTAGCTGCCGTTTTGACCGGCAAAGTTGCTGTTGAGGCTGAATGTCCCGCGGGCGACATTCCACAGGACCCGCGTGCCGGTCGAATACGGCACTTGCGGGTCGCCCCCGCTGTCCCAGAGAATGTCGGTAATGCCATCACCGGTGAAATCGGCCAGATAAGGACGGGCCCCGATAAGCTGGCCGTTTTGGTTGCCGACGTTGGTGGTGACGACGGGCGTCGTCGTTCCGTTTTGCCAGGCAAACGCGGTGGCCGGCAGGCAATTGCCGCTACCGTCGCAAAGCGTCACGCTGGCGAGTTGGCTGCGGCCTGTTGCACTGCCCTGCTGATAGGCGAGCCGATAGTCGGCGACGAACGTTGAGCCGGCGTAGGTCTGCACATGGGTAAGCCGCACTGTCGTTTGCATAAGCGAGCCCGCATGATAGATCGGCGTAATGTCTGGGCGGGTCGCATAGACAAATTGCACGCTGTTGTAGGGAGCGAGACCGGCGCCGTCGTTAGCCGTGTAGCTGATCGTGCTCGGATACGCTTGGCCGTTCGTCGTATCGTTCGTGTAGATTACCGAAAAATAGTTACCCTTGGTGTCGCTGACCTTGTTGACGCCCCAGGATCGCGCCGTGGTCTTGCCTTGCGCCAGAATGCGCGAGTCGGTCGTATTGCCGAACTGCAGCACTTGACCCGACTTGGTGTGCACCTCGAACCACGCCGGGCCGGCGCCGGCTGAGCCGTGGGAGAAGATGCGTGAGAAGCTTTCCACCTCAGTGCGATACTCCGTACCATCGCCGCCGTAGGTCCCGGAAATCGCAACGAGACGCTGACCTTCAAGGCAGAAGCGGTCGTTTGCATTGTAGTTGATCGAACCACTGGCACCGTCTTGCGCCACGGTTTGCGGGCAACGTCCCATCGCGGGAAGTCCGGCGAGCGACCAACCGACGCCGAGCAGGCCGGCGCCGAGCCAGCCGTTGGAGTTGCCGCCGGTCTCGCTGCTGTATTCCAAGGACAGCGACGGAACCATGCCGGCCGTACCAGGCGGAGCCACAATCGGTATTTTGTAATTCGCGCCCCCGGTCGAGGTGACGGCGAAATCGCCGGGTAACGACATTTGCGCCATGGCATTGGGCAGCGAGCCTATCAACAAGCCTGCAACCATCACGCCTTTTCCGAAGCTTCGGAGCAGCGCCGATGACGGCAACAGTTTTGTGCTCGCAGCCGGCCGTGCACGCATTCTCAGCATGGAATCCTCCCGCATATCGAGCGCTCCGGCGCTCGCTTTGGCTTTAGGCGTGTTCCGACCGTCGCGCGTCGCGCTCTGCCGAGCGCCGCGCCACGACGTTGAACTGTCGTTGCTATCGAATAATTCAGTTTAGAGCCGGCAACTTCGATTTGTGGCCCGGCGGCGCATACGTTTGAAAAGCCGAGATAATGCGGCGATCGCGGAAAGATGAAGACGAGCTAAAGCGGTAACCTCTCCGAGACGGCTTTTCATTGCTGGCGAAGAATCGCAACCGTATGAAGTGGTCGATCTCACTTCTCGATTTGCACTCGCGCTATCAAGCCGCTTCGCCCCTCTCTCTCTCTTTTTCACGGACTACTTGTGCGCTTTGCATGCACGTAGTGCGCCTTCACGTTGTTACGATAATATGGTGTGGTCAAACACCAACACAACTTCTCCACAGTATACACGCGCCCGCAGTGACTCCGGCTCGCCGCGGCTTCTTGTTGTTGCTAATCGCGCGCAAAAGAAGAGAGATGATAGAGGCGTGAGTTTCGATCAACACCGATCTGAAACTCGCGCGTGTTTGTGTTTCAGTAATGAAAACAAAGCATCGGGGAGTTTTTGGCGCCTCTGTGGAGTTCAAATTGAATTCACGCTGCCGAATGCTCGTTCCTGCAATCGTGTTGGCGGTTTCGGGATGTCAAACGACGCAACAACAAGATGTTGCGGTCAATTCCTCGCCGAACGCGCCGCAGGTTCGTTCCGATGCATCCGGTAATGGCGTCGTCGCCACAGCCGCGCGGAACTCAAACGATTTGTCGTCGCGGGGATCCAACGCCACCGCGCCGGTCAGCGGCTCCGCGGAACAGAAGGTATCCTTCCTCAACGGCACCGGACGCTTTATCGGCGACCCGCCTTCCACGATTCTTGGTCCGCCCGACAAGAGCGAAAGCACGGTGACCCTCAACCTCGCGGGAGTTTCAGTGCCGCAGGCGGCGAAGGCCGTTCTCGGCGACATTTACGGCGTGAAGTACACGGTCGATCCCGGGATCGAAGGCAAGGTAACGATTCAGACGCCGCAACCGGTTCCGAGGTCCTCAGCCATTGATCTTTTTCAGGCTGCGCTGCGATCCAATAACGTCGCAATGATCAACACCGGCGAGCAATTCAAGATCGTACCAGCCGATCAAGCCGCCATCGGCGCTAACATTCGACTCGATGATCTCCAGGCGGCGCAAGACCGCCTCGGCTCGCACGTGCAAATCGTTCAGCTACAATATGTTTCAGCCGCGGAGATGAGGCGCTTGCTCGAGCCGATCTCGCCCCGCGGCGGCATCGTTCGGGCCGACGAGGCGCGCAACACGATCACGCTGTCGGGAACCAGCCAAGAGATTGCCGGAATGCTGCAAGCAATCTCGATTTTCGACATCGACGTCATGAAAGGCATGTCGTTCGCCTTGATTCCCGTGAGCACGGCGCAGCCCGACGCGGTCGCCAGCCAATTGCGGGAGGTGTTCTCCTCCACCAAAGAAGGACCGATGGCAGGGATGGTTCACTTCGTCCCCAACAAGCAGCTCGGCGCCGTGCTCGTCATTTCTCCGCAGCAGAAATACCTCGCCCGCGCCGCCGAATGGGTCCGGCGTTTCGACAGCCAGGCCGAGGGAACCGAAAAGCAGTTCTACACCTATACGGCACAAAACCGGCGCGCCCAGGAACTGGTGGATGTTTTATTGCCGATGTTCACCAATGGGACGAACGGCAACCGGCCCAACACGACGGGCCGTAACGTTGCTCCGCAGTATCAGGAAGCGGGCATTCAGTCCGGGGCAGGCTCGGGATTCCCACCAATGACGGGAGCTTCCGCAGGCGGCGGACCAGCGCAACCGGCGAATTTTCCCGCAAATGCGTCACCGCTTGCCATGCGCCAGAATGCTCCGGCAGCTTCCGATCAAGGACCGCAATCGCAAGCCGGCACGACAGATTCACGCCAGGATCAGCGGTTCAGGATTGCCGTCGACGAAGGCAAGAACTCGATCCTGATCGAGGCAACGCCTGCCGACCACAGGCGCATCATGGCCGTCATCAAAGGTCTCGACATCATGCCAAAACAGGTGCTGATCGAGGTGACGATCGCCGAAGTCTCCCTCAATGACGAACTCAAGTTCGGGGTTCGCTGGTATCTCAAAGGCAAGGGCGGGAGCAGCTACACATTCACGGACAGTGTTGCCGGCTCCATTGCCTCGGTATTCCCCGGCTTTTCCTATGCGCTCACCGCGGCGAACATCGCCGGCACGCTCAATGCGCTGAACGAAATCACCAGTGTCAATGTGATTTCATCGCCGTCGCTGACGGTGATGGACAACCGCCCCGCCTTTTTGCAGGTCGGCGACCAGGTGCCGATCACAACGCAAAGCGCCGAGAGCGTGCTGACGCCCGGAGCTCCGGTCGTCAATTCGATCACCTACAAGGACACCGGCATCATTCTTTCGATCATGCCGCATATCAATGCCAGCGGCAGGGTCCTGCTCGATCTTGAGCAGGAGGTTTCCTCGGTCGTCCAGACGACCTCGTCGGGCATCGACTCGCCAACCATCCGTCAGAGGCGCATCAAAACCAGTGTCGTCGTCAACAACGGCGAGGGTTTGGTATTGGGCGGCCTGATGGAGCATCAGAACACCAACACGCAGGGCCAGGTGCCCCTCCTCGGCAGCATTCCGGTCCTCGGCAACGTGTTCAAGAACAGGGACAACACGATCGAGAAAACGGAATTGATGATTTTCATCACGCCAACGGTGATGCGGACTCTCAACGATGCGCGCGTGGTCACCGACGAGTTCCGGCGGGAAATGCGGCGCGACTTTCCCTCGCCGCTGAGCGTGCCGCTGACGGTCGAGCAAGCTATCAAGCGCACAATCGTCGAGTGATAATCTCGCCACAGGACCCCTCCGATGCCGACATTCGAATATTCCGCCTACGGTGCGCAAGGGCAATTCGCGCAAGGCAGGATCGATGCGGCTTCGCACGAACTGGCTTCCCAGTTGCTGTGGGCACAAGGACTCACGACGTTCCAAATGAAACCGCTGCGGAGCGATGCCGTTCGCTGGTGGCAACGTGACCTGTTTTCCAGCCGGCGCCCCTCGCTTCGCCAATTGGCATCGTTCACACGGGAATTCTCCACCCTGATGTCGGCCGAGATCCCGCTCGACGACGCGCTACGCATTCTCTGCGACCAGGCCATTTCGGAACCGATGAAGCAAAGTGCCAGAGATTTGCGCGGGCACGTTCTCAACGGCTTGGCGCTATCCGACGCGATGCAGAATCAAGCGAGGCTGTTTTCGCCGGACTACCTCAGCATGGTTCGTGCCGGCGAACTTGGCGGCAACATATCCGGCGCGCTCGACGAAATCGCGGAGCTGCTCGAGCGCCGAGCGGAAATCAGCTCCCGCGTCCGCTCCGCGTTGGTTTATCCGGCCATGTTGCTGGCGCTTGCCGGCCTCGCCATCGGCGTCATTGTCGGCGTACTGGTCCCAAACGTTGCCGGCATTTTCGAGGGTAGCGGCCGGCCGCTGCCGACCATGCTCGGCCTTGCCATGACGCTGAATGCCCGGTGGCCCGAGATCGCGCTCCTCTTCGCGGGCGCCGGCGCCGCGGTCGCATGCGCATTCTGGTGGACCTGGAACCGGCCCGATACGCGCCGCATCTTCGAGCGCGCGCTGCTGCGATTGCCGCTTCTCGGGCCACTCGTTCTCGATCAGGAAACCGGCCGCTTCGCGCGCGTCCTGGGCACCTTGTTAAAGGCCGGCGTTCCGCTCCTTGCAGCATCGATTTCGGCGCGTGGCGTCGTCCGCAACGGTCATATGGGATACGGAATTGACCGCGCCATCGATGCCCTTCGCGAAGGCGCGGCGCTGCATCACGCCCTGCAAACCGAGGCCTGCCTTCCCGCGCTGGCGCTACGGATGATCTCGGTTGGCGAGGAAGCCGGCAAGCTCGGCACGATGCTGGTGCGTGTCGCCATCATGTTCGAGCTGAAGACACAGCGAACGGCCGAGCGTTTCATGACCGTCCTGACTCCGCTTATCACCATGGCGATGGCTTGCGTCATCGGCGGTCTCGTCATGACCGTCATCGACGCGGTCATGAGCGTCAACGAGCTGGCGGTGCGATGACCGGGATCGGACAAAGCGGCGGTCGGTATTGCGCAGGTTTTACCCTGCTTGAAATGCTTGTCGTCGTCGCGCTCATGGCGCTGGCCGCCGGCATCGCGCTGCCGCTTCTGAGCGGCAAGCCGTCGGACAATCTGCGGCTTCGTGCCGCGGTTTATGACCTTACCGGCGCGATCCGAGCGACGCGGGCCGCCGCCATTCTGCGCGACACCCAGGCCGTGCTCATCGTCGACGTCGACCATCACACATTCACCTCGCCGGCGTTGCCGCCACGCAGCTTTGCAGCCGAAATAGCCGCACAGCTGCAAGTCGCCGCGCCCGAACGGCTGTCGCCTTCGCGCGGCAGCATCCGGTTTTATCCCGACGGCACATCGACTGGCGGGGATGTCCGGCTGTCGCTGCACGGCCGGGAGAGCCGCATTTGCGTCAACTGGCTCACCGGCGAGCCGCGCGTTGACTCGCAGTGCTAAGGACGCCATGAGGAGAGCCTTGCCGAGCCGCCGGTTTTTCCTCCGCAGGCGCCGTCGCATCCGGCGCGATCGCGGATTCACGCTGGTTGAAGTCGTTGTCGCCATCGCAATCCTCGCGCTCATAGTGGGGGTCATATTCCGGGTGAACTCCGACAGCGTCCACAACATTCATCGCGCCGATGCGCTCGCGGACGCGAGCGCCCTGGCGCAATCACTCATCGCTAAGGTCGGCACTGAGATGCCATTGCGCGACGGAGAAGTGCGCGGCCAATCCAGCACTGGACTGCAGTGGCGCGTGCAGACGAAGCGATACGGCGACGCCACGGATCGTGCGCAATGGCCACTTGCGGCTTACACCGTGGTGGCGGAAGTCACTTTGCGCGATGGCCTCGATATCCAGCCTGTTGCCCTGATAACTCTGCGGCTTGGGCCCAAGGAGACCGCGCCATGAGGCCAAAGCGCAAACGCCCGCGCGTGCGGTGGCGCAGCAGCGCCGGCTTCACGCTCGTCGAGCTTTTGATCGCGCTCTTGCTGTTCAGCCTGCTGAGCTTGGCGCTTTTCGGCAGCATTCGTGCCGGCACTGCGGCGTGGAGCCGGGCGACGTCACATGCGGAGGAGAGCGACCACGGCCTTCACGCCCAAGATCTGCTTCGACATTTGATCGCGAACGCTTATCCCCTTTTCCTGTCCGACAATGCCAAAAGCGGCCATGTCGATTTCGCCGGCGGCGAAAGCTCGCTCAGCTTTCTCAGCGTCGCGCCGATGGCGCTGGGCAATGGCGGCCGGTCGCGCATCAACCTGGCGGTCGAGCGGCATGGTGATCGCGTCGATCTATTGCTTGAATCGAAGCCGGAACTCGCCATCGTCAACGACGAGGCGGAGAAGGCGCGAAAGCCTCTCCTGACCGGAGCGTCGGCGGTGGCGTTTTCCTATTTCGGCAAGACTCCGGCGGATCGCTCGGCGGCGTGGCACGACGATTGGGTCAATCGGACAGAGCTGCCGCGCCTGATCCGCATTGAAGCTCATTTTCTGGCGAACGACGGACGCGACTGGCCCGACCTCATCGTCGCGCCTCGCATCGTGGCCGATGTCAGATGTGTTCTCGATCAGATTACGACACGTTGTCAGGGACGGTAGATGCCCATCGTTGCCACGTTATGGAGCCTGACGCTGCTTGCGGCGATCTCAATCTCGCTCGCGTTTACCGGAAATATCTCCTACCGGCTCGCGCAGAGCAGCTTCCATGTCGCCTTTGACGATGCGCTCGCGGATGCGGCCATCAATCGGGCTGTCTTGGCCCTGCTCGACCCGCGAACCGACAACCGTCGTCTCATGAATGCTGCCGATCAAAAATTCGACTTCGGCAACGCATCGATCCGCATTCGTATTCAGGACGAGCTTGGCAAGATCGACCTCAATCAGACTGACGGATCCACCCTGGTCAAGCTGGTTCAGTCCGCGGGACTTGATCCGGCAGCGGCGGAAGCTCTCGTCGACAAAGTTTTGGATTGGCGTGACGCCAGTCCGTTCAAGCGCGTCAATGGCGCCAAGGCCGACGAATACCGCGCGGCGGGTTACGACTATCTGCCCCGCAACGGGCCGTTCCAGAGCGTCGATGAATTGACCTTGGTCATGGGCATGACGCGCGACCTTTGCAAGCGCGTGGAGCCTGCACTGACGGTGTATTCGGGACGGCAATTCGTCGATCCACAGTTTGCCACGCCTGAGGTCCTTGCAGCACTTCCCTCGCTCGCTAATGCCCATGCCGCAACCGCCGGCCTATTGACGGGACCGCCGGCGGCCGCGCCGATGTCGGGGCTTGCCGGCAACCCGATTAGCGTCCTTAGGGGACGCGCCTTCACCATCGACACGGAAATTTTACGATCCACCGACGTAGCGCGCCACCACAGCGCTGTTCGGCTGACCGGGAATCCGGCTGACCCCTTTTGGATACTGATCCGGCAACGAACATGAACAAACAACTGACGTTACCGGAAGATGACGCGATCGAAGTCGCGGTGCCGCTAATTTCAGGTTTAACGCAGGCCAACACAACGCCGGTCGAAGCCGGCGAGCCGGGCTTTGCCGAAACCTTCGGCACCTTTCTGGTGCAGGACGGCACCATCGATGGTCTCGTCCTCGATCGCGCCCATCGTGCAACACAAGCGACCGTCGAACGGTTCGATCAGGTCCTCACCAAGCTCGGTCTGCTCTCCGAGGCCGATCTCGCCGTCGCATATTCAAAATACCTCTCGATCCCCCTTGTACTACCAACCGAGATACCTCCCGAGCCGGTTCTCGGCGACGTTCTCAGCGCCGACTTTGTTCGCCGCAACAAGGTGATGCCGCTTTCCAGCGACGTTAATAAGCTGATAATTGCGCTGGTCGATCCATTCAATCATGACCCGGTTCGGGCGATCGCGTTCCTGACCGGCCGCGAGACGATCTTGCGCATCATCGCTCCGGCCGAGTTCGAGAAAATATTCGAGTCGCTTTATGTGGGGGCGACTGCAAAGCTCAATGGCAGCGATCTGAACGGCGTCGGCGACGCCAGCGACATCGATATCCAACGATTGCGCGATATCGCGAGCGAAGCGCCGATCATCCGGCTCGTCAACCAGCTCATCGCAAACGCCGTCGAGGCCGGTGCCTCGGATATCCACGTCGAGCCGAATGCCGAGGCCCTGCTGGTTCGCCACCGCATCGACGGTCTTCTGCGCACCGCTCAAGTGCTAAAGCTCGGGGTGCGCGCCGCAGTGACGTCGCGCATCAAGATCATGGCGAAGCTGGACATCGCCGAACGCCGCCTGCCACAGGACGGGCGCATCAAGATCGCGGTACGTGGGATCGACATCGATTTTCGCATCTCGACTATTCCTACTGCGTTCGGTGAAAGCGTGGTGATGCGTATCCTCGACCGCTCGCGCGTCGAGCTCGATTTCGCTTCGCTCGGTTTCGACAAAGCGCAAATTGCGATGTTCGAGGACTTCCTCGGTCGCGCCAACGGCGTCGTCCTGGTCACCGGCCCGACCGGAAGCGGCAAGACCACGACACTGTACACCATGCTCAAAATGCTCAATCGCACCGAGCGAAAGGTGTTTACCGTCGAGGATCCGATTGAATACCAGCTCGCGGGTGTCAACCAGGTGCAGGTGCAGCCGTCGATCGGCCTAACCTTCCCTCACGCGTTACGCTCCATTCTGCGACAAGATCCCGATATCATCATGATCGGCGAAATTCGCGACGTCGAAACCGCACGGATCGCAATCCAGGCTGCCCTCACCGGTCATCTTGTGCTGTCGACACTGCACACGAACAGTGCCGCAGCCACCATTACGCGACTCATCGACATGGACCTGGAGAGCTTCATGCTGGCCTCGACGGTCAAGGCCATCATCGCGCAGCGCCTTGTGCGGCGTTTATGCAACACGTGCGCCTTGCCCGACAAACACGGCGACGTTTGGCAGGCCGAACTTATGCACACCGTGCCCGGCCTCAAGGCGCCGCACCGGCTCCGCCAGGAAAGCGGCTGCCCTGCTTGCAGCGGCACGGGCTTTTCTGGACGCACCACGATTGCCGAAGTGCTGCCCGTGACCTCGGTCATCCATCGGCTCATCGCGTCAAAGGCTTCCGATGCAGACATTGAAGCCGCGGCGCGCGAAGGCGGCATGGCCACCATGTATGAGAGCGGGATAGCCAAGGCATGGCGCGGGGAGACGACTGTCGAAGAAGTTCTCAGGGCGACACGGGTTACGTGAACGGAAATCTCGATCGGGAATGCGTCTCGGAAATGTGACTTGGAGCGACGCGATGTGGGCTCGAGTGTCTTGGTTGCGGAGCAACGCCGCCTTGCAGGTGAACCGGCTGATTGCCCGCTTGGCGCATTGGTGGCTGCGGGAATTTCTGGCGCTGTTTCCGGAGCGGATTGCGCTATGGCTCACCGGATTCGGCAAGATCGCTCTCCTGCTCGCGCAGGATGGGGAGTTTGTGGAAATGCGCCTGCGCGCCAACGGCGGTGCGCAACTCGACAGCATGTGCGTAGCGCGCGATGAATACACCGCGGCTTCTATCGATGATTTTCTGCGGCGTAATAAGCTCACACGATCTGACGTGACGATCGCAGTTGCATTGCGGTCCGAGCAATTCTTCACGCGCAAGCTCGTTCTTCCCCTGCAAGCCGCCAACGCCGTCGACGGGATCGTCGCTCGCGACCTGGCGGAGAAAACGCCTTTTAAGCTTGCAGAGATTCACTACGACTATGCTGTCGTATACGAAACAGACAAGCTTATTGTGAGTCAACAACTGATCAAACGCGCCAGCGTCGAAGCCGCTGGTCTGGCTTTCGGCATTGACGTTGCGGATATCGGGTTTCTGGCCGCCGCCACGCAAGGCGAGGACGCGGCCCCAGAGCCTGCCATAACGTTGCACAGGCATCGCAGCGACCGAACGTCCTGGGCTCGTCACGCGGCTCTGGCGCTTGCAGGCAGTGCCGTCGCGCTGGCCTTGACCGCGGGTGGAATCCGCTATTGGCGCCAGCAATCAGCCCTCGATGCTCTTGGGCCGCAGATCGCAAAAACGCGGCAGCAGGCTCAAGAGGTGCGCGACGCATTCGCCAAATTGGAGCACCGCCACAATAGCTTCAGTCATCTCCTCGCCAGAAAGCACCAGGCACCGGCGCTGCTGGACATCTGGGACGAGGTGACGCGTCTGGTGCCAAACGATTCGTGGCTGACCGAACTCCACGTGAACAACGCATCGCCTTCGCAAGCTAATCGGGTTGCGGTGAGCGGGTTCTCTGCCGCAGCTGCCAAGCTCGTCGTCATCTTCGATCGATCACCATTGTTCCGCGAGGCCGCCCTGACCACTGCCATTGCGCTTGACCAGACCGAACAACGGGAGCGATTCGCCCTGCAGGCCATCGTCCGGCACGGCGCCGTGGAAGGTGCGACGCCATGATCGGTCAATGGCAAATAGATCAATGGCAAAAGAACGTCTGGCTGCGTCGCAGCTTATTCGCGCTGGTCAACGCTGCCGCTTTGGGAGGATTACTGTGTCTGCTCGTCTGGCCGATCCAGGCTTTCTTTGCCGATCGCGATGCCCAGATTTCGCAGCAGCGCGCGATCCTGGCTCGCCTCAATGCGATCGCCGCTCAACGCGCGACCGTTGCCGGTCTTACCGCCCAGTCGGCCTCGGACGGCAGCGCCGAATTCCTTCAGGGCGGCAATGACGGTGTTGCCGCGGCCAATCTTCAGACGCTGCTCAAAGGTATGGTGGAGCCTACCGGCGCGCGGTTGCGGTCGGTCCGCTCGCTTCCGGCCAAGCTTCAAGCGGATATGAAATACATTGGCGTTCAACTTGAAATAACGGGCACCATCCAAGCTGTCTATCAAACTGTCCGCACGGTCGAAACCGCGACGCCATTTCTTTTTATCGAGGGCGCACTGCTGAAGCCGGCGCTACAGACGGCGATGGTACTTCCCGGGAGAAGCGCGGTGCCGACTATCGACGCCCAGCTCGACATCGTCGGCGCCATGCAGCTCGGAGGGAATGAGTGACGCGCTCCCGCACCCCTCCTCTTGTCCTCTTCGGACTTTCGCTCATGGCCGGAGCCAACGGTTGGCTTCTGCTGGCGACCGTCCAGCACGTTATGTCCGCTGACCGGGCAGAAACTGAACAACCAGGGTGGACTCCTCGGCTGCCGAGGCTAGAAGATGCCCAGACATTAACAACTGCGACAGTTACTCATCAGGAAATTCTGGCGCATCCCATCTTTTCGCGATCACGCGCGCCGTACGTACCGCCGGCACCGCCCGCGCCAAAGTCCGCTCCACCACCGGCGGTCTTTATCGATCCAGAGCTTGTCCTTGGTGGCGTCATGGTCCATGGGACTGTCAAAAAAGCCTACCTGTTTCAGAAGACCAACCAAAACGGTGCTTGGGTCGGCGAGGGCGATGATTTTGTCGGCTGGAGGGTTCAATCGATCACTGCCGAAGCCGCGAAGCTGCAAAAGGAAACTCACGTTATCGAGGTGCGGCTCTACCCGGAAAGATGAGAACGCCGCGCAACAGAGGTTTTCGCAGGCCTATGCGCTGGAGCTGCGACCGCCGTTGTTTCGGCAACGAGATCAAACGGTTGTCGGGATGTTGCGGTGAGCCCGCCGTCTTTCCAAGTCGTGTTTCGAGTGTTTACAGGTCGAGTTTCGAGTGCACCCCTCTTCATTTGGACGCGATTGTTTCAATTGCTGGGACGGCCCTGCAATTCAAATTTTGGGCGCGCCAAAAGCATGATCACCACCGGCCTTGCTCTGGCCGCCTATGCTTGATACGTGCGTTGCCACAGTCGGTTGCAACCGGCGCTGCACTAAAATTACGGCAAGCTTTGCTATGAATTCGAATAGTGAAAGCCTTTCAAATTTTAGACCAGCAACGGCTGAGACGATAAATCTGATCCGAAGATTCAATGCCGAGAAGCGAACTATATTTCTTACCTCCAGCAACTACATCCATGCAGGCACAGCGAAGCTCGGATATCTGTTGAGTTATTGGTTAGCAAGGGGGGCCGGCAATACCGGGTATTATCATACCCTCTTTCTGAATTCGGGATTAGAAGCACTGTCTGGCGCCATCAAGCTTGCAAGACACACCTCCGTGCGACGCCGAAAGGAGGACAGGGGCCGGATACTAGTGCTGGACGAGAGAGAGCGACTAGCGCCTTTCTTCGATCCTACCGTGCGCGGATCAGACAATAGCTTGACGCCGCAAATAATATTCGCTGCGTCGATCTGCGACGCGCAGAAACAAGTTGACTGCCAGAGGTGGTCGGCTCTCGTTCTCGTTCGTTATCCCGGACAGGATAACTCTACGGCGCTCGAAAATCTGCTTGCCCTGGCACGTCGCCGCGGGGCCATGCTGATCGCGTGCGCAACGGAGCTCGAAGTGACAGACCCCCATCTCATGAAGCATGGCTTCGCGCCAGATGTCACCGTATTCGGCGAGAACCTCACCGGTTATCAATTGCCGTTCGGCTGCTTTACAATGACTGGAAAAGCGTATTCGGTTTGGAATAACAACATCGATTGTTTCGCGCAGGCCTCGACGTTTGGGGGCAACGGCGTTTGCGTCGCAAGTGTCCTTGATGTGATGGACCGTTCCCACTACGTGCTGGCGAATCATCGAGTGGTATTCGACGCCATCGATTCCGGTCGCGCTACTATGATTGAATATTGGGCCAGGTACGTGAACCCACGCCTGGCGGTCCTCGCAAAGACATACGCGATTGACCTCGATGTGAGGCAAGCATGGGCGGGCCGTTTGCGGTTTAGCGATGGTAGAGAAGTCATTGACTGCTGTGGCGGCTTCGGCAGTAACTTGCGGGGCCACAACCCCCCGGACGTCGCTGACGTCCTAGCGCAGCATGATCCCTCCCATGACTACTTTAGCGATCTCGAAAGGCTGCTTGCCTCACTGAGCAACTTCCCGTGCGCCTTTCCCGCAGTCAGCGGGGCTACAGCTGTCGACCTCGCCGTCTCACTCGGAATGCTCGCAAATCCCACGCGAACGAAAATTGTCTCGTTTGTGGGAAATTTTTCAGGCAAGACGCTTTTCGGGCTCAACCTCAGTAAGTATGGCCCACAACGCACCGCATCGGACGAAGAAGCCTTTCGGCCTTATTACACTGAACTCGTTTATGTCGATCCATTTGCCAAGAACGCGGAGGCCGAATTAACCAGGGTTCTGCGCGGAGGAGACGTAGCGCTAGTCTGGTTCGAGATCATTCACGGCTTGATGTGTGAAAGTCTGCCGTCGAGAATTCTATCTATTATTGACGCGTTGAAGGAGGAAGGCGGTTACCTTGTCGGATTGGATGAGGTGCTCACAGGTGGCTGGCGCGCCAGTGAAAAATATCTTGCACACGACGGTGTCGTCGTCGGTTGCGACATCGTAGCGGTTGGAAAAACTCTCAGCGACATGACGTTACCAATTGCAGCAGTACTTGTCACTGAGGCGGTACATCGCCGGGCATCCGACACGAACAGTAGTCACGTACAACGCCTGAGAGCGCATTATCGAAATCAATTATCTGCGCATATCGCGTTAAATGCGCTGTCCAGCTTACAACCGGACGATTTTGCGACTCTAATAAGGAATCGGCGGGTGATCGAAAAGGGATTGCGCGAGGTTGTTTCTAACTCGAAGGTGCTCACCGATGTTCGTGGATGTGGCTCGCTCCTGCGGTTGCAGCTCAATGCCAAGTATTTTCCCTTTCGCGATCGCTCAGCGATGAAGGTTCTTCTCGAAATGGCATTGTCACATCTCATTTTTGTGCGCGCGGGAATTTTTGTATTTCTACTCCGATTCCTACATCGCGTTTTTACGACTGATACCGATGCCCTGGACTTAGTACAGAGACTAAGTCGCGCCCTCCATGGCATTACTCCCTGGATGCTATACCGCTACACCCTCAGCCGAATTTTGGCGCAGAGGCTCCCGAGACTTGCTTTACTCCTTGGACCCGGAATAACAGTAGTTCCAGCACCAAACGACGAAGTGAACCGTTCTCCGCCTAATCACGGCGATCACTAGCCAGCTCCATGAGTACGATTCGTATTATGGACAGAGATCGGTCCTCTAAAGCCGACTATAATGCACAGCTCTTGGGCCGCTAAAGGCTTTCATTAGAGGAAGGCCGAGTTGGCGTAAACGCTCGAAGAATATCGGCTCGCTCCAGCGTTATTCTCAACGCCTCATCAGAGACATGGGTGTAGATTTCCGTAGTCGCGATACTCGAATGGCCAAGTAACCGTTGGACAAAGCGGATGTCCACTCCTGTTTCGATCAGCAAAGTAGCAGCGGTGTGTCTCAACATGTGTGGGGTAACACGGCGCGCGAGTCCAACACCCCTTGCGTACTTACGAAGTTTTATTCGAATGGTTTGGGGCTGCATCGGAAGCCCAGAGCGGTTCACAAACAGCATATTTTGACCGCTGATATTGTGTCCTCCGCGTTGCGCAAGTTGCCGAATTTCTCTCCGAAGGTCGGCATCGCTGATATACACGATTCGATCGCGGGAGCCTTTGCCGTGAATCCGAAGGGAACATCCATCAGGAGCAACATCTTCGATCCGGAGCCTGCACAATTCTCCCACACGGATGCCCGTCGAAACCATGAGTCGTACCGCGGAAGTCAAGCTTGCGTCGCACAAGCTGGGCCGAGTCAGTTGCGCACCCCCCGAGACCCTCAAGAGTGATGATAGCTCCGTCCGCGAGAGGGTCCGCGGTAAGCGTTTTCGGCGTGGAAACTTTGGCCGCCAAGTCGCGAACGGATCAGTCATGTGACCGAGCGCTGCCATTCTGCGAAAGCATGCTCGCAAGCACGCGAAGCGACGGCGAACCGTGGAGGCAGCTAGATTTCGTTGACTAACGAGCTCCGCCAGATAGTCCTTCAAGTGCGTATCAGATATCTCCAGTACCTGAACACTGCCTGGTAACCACTTTCCGAAGTCAGCCAGGTCAAAGGAATAAGCCTCAAGTGTGTGATGCGATAACCGTCGCTCGATGCTACAAAACCTGAGGAAATCATCGGCGGCTAGGCGAAAGTGCATCTGTTCGCTCCCAAACGTCGAGACCAGCGAGCAATCTGATGCAAGTGGTATTCCAACGCTAGTGGGTTTTGCGCTCACAATTAACTGCACTGATGGTAATTGACGCACATCGCTGGCACGGTCCATCGCCGTTGTGCAACCGTTGGTGTACGATCAACCCATCGGCACAAAAACTCTCTCGCACGCATAACTCAGAATTATGCGTGATACGGCACGTTCCACACGCGCTATCAATTGCTCGTATTCCAATATCGTTGGCAATCGTTACGATCTACGACCAGAATTCCCTCACACGATCAGGATTATGTTTGTCGTTAGTCCTGTTGGTGATTACGACCGACATTCTCGATGGGTGGATCGCGCGTAAATATTCGCTGCAATCCAAGTTCGGCTATTTACTAGATGGATTAGGTGATCGCGCATTTCACGCGTCATGCGTACTGATTTTAGCGATGGACAGTGTTTTGGCCCTTCCGCTTGCGTGGGCTTTGATATTTCGTGAGGTGAGCCAGTACGCGGTTCGCATTGTGGAACTTGACTGGCATTTAAGGCAATCAAAAGCAGACCGCGTAATAACCCGGAGCTACGCGATTGTAGTCCAAGGAGCACTGCTGATTAATATAGGGCGGATCCTCGTAAAGCCCGGTGTACCATCCTCGCTATACATAACTGCAACAAATCTGATTTTATTCGTTGTTGTCGCCCTAAGCTTTAGTCGCATTGTTCCGCGCCTTACGCGCGCGTGGCGCGTTGCAGTCAGTGGCTAAGGGATCCGCATTTCTGGTCCAGGCGATCCGACTTGTTTGCGAAGTCGAGCGGGGGGCTAACTACCTGCTTCACGCTCTTGGCTGCAGGCGCAGATACTATAGTCAAAAAGGGCAGGATCGTTGGCTAATCGAGCGCGTGTTTCACAAACGGACGGGAGGTTACTTTGTAGATGTAGGAGCGGGGGATGGTCGTACTCACAGCAATACCTACGTTTTGGAGAAAGACTACGGATGGACAGGCGTCTTAATTGATGCAAACCCGGCATACGTTGGGCCGCTGAAGGAGTACAGGCGGAGTCCTAGTGTCTTAGCATGCGTCGATCGCGAATCTCGCGACGTTTCGTTTCTGTGTCTCGGATACATGAGCGGAATCGTTGCTGACGATACCGACCACGCTTCGAAAAAGCGGCGCCATTTACTTCTAAAGCATGCTCAAAAAATTACTTTCATGCGCTCTCAACCGCTGGCCAACATTCTCGACTCTATTGGAGCTCCGCCGCAAATTCAGTATCTGAGTATTGACGTTGAGGGGGCAGAGTTGCGAATTCTAAGCGAATTTCCATTCGATCGTTATTCGTTCGACGCAATTACGATTGAACGACCCACTTCAGCCGTTCACGGATGCCTCTCGAAAGCTGGATACATACTTGTAGACCTGAGATGGTGTGATGGCTTCTACGTGAATAGCCATGTCGCAACGCAGCTAAACCTTGCGCCGTGCAAGTTTGAAGGTATGGCAAGCAAGTTCTTTTGACTGTCAAGCGATTTGGTGAAAGAAGTTAGCAATGGCGATACCCGCCGGAGCAAATCTGAGAACATTGACTGCGGCAGCTATTCGTTTTGAATATGGAAATGGCGTAACGGCAAGCACCCGATCACGATATTGCATCTCGGCAACCGCCGACGTGAAGTTCTTTCGGGTCCCCTCCATCGCTTTTGCAATTCTCTGATTAAGCAAGGCGACGAACTGCTCACGTTCGGAGGTGATGGTTTTTGATACTGAGTAAATTCCGTATATGCTCTGACCAATAAGAAGCGCGGATACGATTATCACGCCAATGATCAGTGATAGATACGTATAGCGATGGGTGATTGAAAGTGCGTAGAAAGCACCAAACGGCCAAACATAAATTAACATTATGAGAAAATTCAGCTTCCCAAAGCCTGACATTCCGCCGCAATTGTCTATGTGCAAAAAGTTAAGTCTGAAGAGATTTCGCCTCCTTAAGCGGGCAACGATGATCTCCGTCGACGCCGTAATGTGCAAGACGTAGAATATTACGACTGGACAGATAACGCTCCAGACGACCGCCAAATATAAATTTGCAGCGATAAAACTGTAGCGATACGACATGGCATTGAAGACATCATTTCCCCAAAAATTCTGCGGAACATCTAGTTTTCGAAAAATCCAAATGGACCCGCCTAAACCTATTATCATCATTAGCACGAGCAAATATCGCCAATCGCTGCGTAGGAAAAGTGATTCAATATGTGGCTTAATGATGGCTCGCACTGTTGAAGGGTCAGCGCCAGCTACTAAGACGTCATCAAGGTTTCGAAGAAGGCAAAGGAAGTGGGATATGGCGAAGTAACAGGTGCCGAGCATCAGCGGCGCGACTACAAATGTGGCTTGGAATCCGTAATGATCGAGCAATCCACGGCCGGGAGGTGGTAAGTGCAGACTGTTGTCGTGAATTGATGCTCCCACAATAGCGAGCGCCCACACGAGAAGGATGACTGCGTACGAAAGAATGACGGATAATCGAGGCTTTAAATTTCGGTTGAAAAGCCATCCGCCGCGCGTTCCTAAGATGCCATCAAGAGGCATGAATCACACACCATAATTCTGAGTTATGTGCATCGGGCGACATGGCCGCTCGCGAATTGCGAGAAGACGGTTGAATGGGCATTTTTGCCACTTGCGCGCGATCGGTCAACCGGGGGCTGAGGCTATTGATGGGTCGCAACCGTTGGTGCAAAGCTTACGCAGGAAGCGCTGGATATCCCCAGCCGGGCGGCTACCGCAAGCGATAAACCGCGTTTCGGCAGTGCAATATTACGTGGTACCGCGAAAAGAAGCATGCACAAGGCTGCCACACGGTCTCTGAGTTAAGCCAATCCATTTTCGCGTCCTGGGGGCTGCCCAGCCATGCGCCGACCGTCGCGCCAATGAGGAGCTTTGAAAAGGTCGCCATAGGAGGACGCGGATATCATCTTGTTGAGCCCGGTCCAGAAGCGGCCCGAGATATCGTCATTCTGCAGGTCTAACATTGCCGGTGGCCGTTGCTTGTGTGTGTGCGCTCGGTTCTCCGCGTAGCATATTTCGGCCGCGCAATCGGTCGGAGAATAAAGCGGGCGCGTCCGGCTTCGCCGGTCGGGCTCTCGTGAACCGAGCCCTTCGGTCTCGGCCCTCCGGGCTTCGATCCCTCGCCCAAGATGCAATGAGCGCTGACGCGCACCTTTTTCTTTGGACTAAGGGGCGCCGCCCCTCGCGCGCGGAAGGGTGCGCGGGCATGCGCCCGCCGGCGGCCGGGTCTCCCCGGTCTTCCGCGCCTTCGGCTTGTGCAGACCCGCGCCAAGAGCGCGGCCCTTCGGGCGGGTGATCCCCCTCCCGGCCGCCGCCCATCCCCTTGCTACCCCCGGTCTCGCCGACGGGCAGGGGTGCAGCAGCAGCTGCACCCTGCACCAAAGGAAAGAGACCATGAAACTCATTACCGAAAATCAAGAACGGCAGATGCGCAAGAACGGCTTGGTCAATGCCGCGCGTCGCGCCCGTGGCTTGGAGTGCGAGGACTTCCAGCCAGTCGTCAAACTTTTCTGCCCATGGAGCGAGCCAATGTGGCTGCTTACCGAACTCGATCCCGAGGACCCCGACCTCGCTTTCGGCCTCTGCGATCTCGGCATGGGCCACCCCGAACTCGGCACCGTCCGCCTCTCCGAACTCGAAGCCATCCGAGGCCACGGCGTTCTGCGGATCGAGCGCGATCCCGACTTCACCCCCACCGAGACGCTCTCGGCCTACGCCGAGGAGGCCCGCCGCACGGGCTGCATCCAAGCGTGAGGCGCGGCCATGCGGCGGGACATTTACCAGAACATCACCGACCAAATCGTCGCCGAGCTTGAGAAGGGGGTGCGCCCTTGGCTCAAGCCATGGAGCGGCGACCACTTGGCCGCGCGGGTCACGCGCCCCCTGCGGCACAACGGCGTGCCCTATCAGGGCGTCAATGTGCTGGCGCTGTGGATGGCGGCGACCGCGAGAGGCTTCGCATCACCGATCTGGATGACCTTCAAGCAGGCCCTTGAGCTCGGCGCTTGCGTGCGTAAGGGCGAGCACGGCAGCCAGATCGTCTATGCAAGCAGTCTCACACGCAAAGAGACCGATGAGGCGACCGGCGAGGAAAGCAGCCGCGATATCCATTACCTGAAAGGCTATACGGTCTTTAACGTCGCGCAGATCGACGGTTTGCCCGCGCATTATTACGCGCAGCCGCAACCGCCAGCCCCGCAATTCGAGCGCATCGCGCAAGCCGAGCGGTTCTTTGCCGCGCTCGGCGCGGATATCCGCCATGGCGGCAACCGCGCCCGCTACGCGCCCAAGGCGGATTTCATCCAGATGCCGCCGTTCGAGAGCTTCCGCGACGCGGAAAGCTACTACGCGACCGAGGCGCATGAGGCGACCCACTGGACCATGCATGAGACGCGCCTCGCGCGAAACTTCGGCAGCAAGCGCTGGGGCGATGAAGGTTACGCGGTCGAGGAATTGGTGGCCGAACTGGGCGCGGCCTTCCTTTGCGCCGATCTCGGACTGACCCCCGAGCCTCGCGAGGATCACGTCGCCTATCTCGCCCACTGGCTGAAAGCCCTCAAAGCCGACAGCCGCGCGATTTTTAGCGCCGCCTCGCACGCGCAACGCGCGGCGGATTTCCTGCACGGCTTGCAACAGCCGAAGGAGGCCGCGAGCGCCGCCGCCTAGCTCAGCACCTGACCCCTTCACACCCCTCAACCAACCTCAAGGAGACTCAACCATGACCAAGAGCAACACGACACCCAAGAACGGCGACACCGTACTCATTCCGCTCAACAAGCTGAAGAAGTCGCCGAAGAACGTTCGCAAGGTCCCGCATACCAAAGCGGAAATCGAAGCGCTCGCCGCAAGCATCGGCGCGCGCGGCTTGCTGCAAAATCTCGTGGTCGAACCGGAGGCCCGAAAGGCTCGGCCGACCGGCTTCTACCTCGTGACCATCGGCGAGGGGCGGCGGCTCGCCCATCTCTTGAGGGCCAAGCGCAAGGAGATCGCAAAGGACGAACCCGTCCGCTGCGTCATCGACGCTGACGCCAATGCCGAAGAAATCAGCCTTGCCGAGAACGTGATCCGCTCGGGCATGCATCCCGCCGACGAATACGAGGCTTTCGCCACGCTGCACCGCGACCACGGCATGAGCGCCGAGGATATCGGAGCGCGTTTCGGCGTCACGCCCGCCGTGGTGCGCCAGCGGCTCAAGCTCGGCGCGGTCAGCCCGAAACTCATCGCGGCCTACCGCGACGGCAAACTCAATCTCGAGCAATTGATGGGCTTCGCCATCACCGACGACCACGCGGCGCAGGAGCGCGTATGGAAAGAGCTTCCGCATCACAGCCGCAGCCGCGCGGCGATTCTTGACGCCCTGACCGAAGGGCAGGTGCCGGGCGACGACCGGCGGGCGATATTCATCGGGCCGAAAGCCTACCGCGCGGCGGGTGGCGCGGTGGTCCGCGATCTGTTCGACAGGGAGGGCGGCGGCTACTTCGCCGACGCGGCGCTGCTTAGCCGCCTTGTGCGCGAGAAGCTGCAAACCCTCGCCCACGAAATCATCGCCGAGGGCTGGAAATGGGTCAGCGTCGAGCCGGAATACGATTACGAGCGCAACGCCACCCTGCGGCGCATTTACCCGGAGGCCAAGCCGCTCAGCGATGCGGAGCAGGAGAAGCTTGACGCGCTGGAAGCCGAATACAACGCGCTGTGCGATTCCGAAGGCGACGACACCGAGGACGCGGCAAGTCAGATCGAGCGCCTTGAAGCCGAGATCGCGGCGCTGACCGGAGCCGAGCAATACCGGCCCGAGGTCATCGCCATGGCGGGCGCGATAGTGTCTCTTGGCCGTGATGGTGAGTCCCGCATTGAGCGTGGCTTCATCCGACCCGAGGACGACGCGGGCGAGGCGGCGGCGGGCGGTGCCGATGAGCCGGGCGGGGAAGTCGCGGCGCGAAGCACTTCGCCGCATTCGGACAAGCTTGTCGCGGAACTCACCGCCCACCGCACGGCGGCGCTCCGCACCGAGTTGGCGCGGCATCCCGCCGAGGCGCTTGTCGCGCTGGTGCATGCGCTCGCCGCCGCTACCTTCTATAGCGGCGGGGTCGCTCATTCATGCCTCGACATCCGGCCCGTCAGCGTGTCGCTCACCAGCCATGCGCCCGGCATCGAGGACAGCCCGGCCGGGCGGCAGATCGCCGAGCGTCACGAGGCATGGAAGCGGCGGCTTCCGGAGCGTCCCGCCGAGCTTTGGGCATTCATCGGCGGCTTGGATGACGGCGAGCGTCTGAGACTTCTGGCGCATTGCACCGCGCTCACCGTCGATGCGGTGCGCGCCCCGAAAGAGCACTGCGCCGCGCAGGAGGTGCATGTCGACGATCTTGCCCGCGCCGTAGCCCTCGACATGACGCAATACTGGCAACCCACCGAGGCCGCGTACTTCGGGCGGGTGAGCAAGACCGTCATCCTCGATGCGGTGCGCGAAGCGGTCTCGCCAGAGGCGGCGGACAACCTCGCGGGCCTCAAGAAAGCGGCCATGGCGCAAGCCGCCGCGCAGCGTCTTTCGGGCAAGGGATGGTTGCCCGCCTTGCTTCGCACCCCCGAGGCCGCGCCGCTCGCGGACCAACCGGCCACCATGGAGGACAATCACGCCGAGGCTGCGTGATAAGGCCATGGCGTATCCCGACACGATCATCATCGAAGGACGCGGCTTTAGCTGGCGGCAGATTTGCGAACTGCGCCGCCAGCAGATCGAGCAGATTCAGGCCGCGCAGGCGAGGCAGCTTGCCCTGTTCGAAGTAAAGACCGACTGCCGTCCTGCCGCCGAGCGCACGGCGGCGGGACGCTACGAGGAACCGACATTCTTCGATCTCGCCTAGCCTCGACGCGGCGGCGCACCGCAACGAGGCAGCAATGGATGATGGCCGCGATGATGAGGCGCTTGCCTTGATCGCGTTGTTGCGCCCGCCGATGCGCGTCCGGATCGTTCATGCCGCGCTCATCGCGGCTCCAGCCATTACCAATTGTTTCCAAGCGTTCATGGCCTTTCCGCGTGAGCGCCCCACAAGACGACCTATCATCGTTGCCCATAGTGCGGCCGTCGGCGGCGCGCGCATGGCGCGCCCTTCGGGAACGCGAAGAAAAAAATTCGAAGGTCGTTTCGAATTTTTGTCTTGCCGTTCGCCGCCTGCAACGGCCGCGAAAACGAGGCAACGAGATCGCCAGTGTGGCGGCTCACAACTTAGGAAAGGAAAATACCATGAGCACTCAGAAACCAACCTTGATCGCCTACGCCGTCAAAGAGCGTGGCAAGGGAAGGAAGCCGATCTGGACGAGGATCGGCGCGGCCTGGCCGCACGGCAAGAGCACGGGCCTCAGCATCGAGCTCGAAGCCCTCCCGCTCGACGGACGCGTGGTGCTGCTGCCGCCGAAGGTCGACGAGGACGCCGCGGGCGTCGCGCCTGCCGAAGAGGAAACCGAGACCGCTTAGCAAGCGATACTCGCGGAACGCCCGCCCCATCCCGGGGCGGGCGTTTTTCTTTGCGGCGTGCATGCGCTGTCCTTAGAGGTGGTAGGGATCGGGGTCGAACATTCCCGCAAGGCGCGGAATTTGCCAATACGGCATCCGGCCGGCGATGAGCGGGTCATGCTTGCCGGCGAAAAAGGCGACCGAACGGTCCGCAGCCAGGCTCATCATGTGCTCGAAGGGCAGCAGCGGCACGCGGCTCTCGGAGCGGGATTCGCCGCGCTCGCGCTTCCATAAGGTGCCGCCATAGCTGCGGCTGCGGCTCTCGCCGGTGGTCATGCCGCCGCGCCGCTGCAGATAGTCGGCGGTCTCGATTTCGGTTGGCGTGAAGAACTGGATGAAGCCGCAATTGGCGAGCAGGCTCATGGCTTTCTTGCCATAGAGGATCTGCAGCTGGGGCAGGTCCTGAAGGAACGGCCAGAGTTGCAGATTGAAGCCCGCCGCGAAGCCGAAGGCATTCGAGACGGCGGGCAGATTTTCCAGCCGGGCGAATTCGTCGAGGATGATCAGCACCGGATAGCCGCCCGGCTCTGACGTAAGCTGATCGATGGCCGAGGTGATCAAGAGACGGAGGAAGCGGGAATAGGCATCCATGTAGCGGCCGGGCAGGATCAGGTAGATCGTGGTCGGCTTCTTCTTGAGCTGCATCAGGCTGAAATCGCTTCCGGTCAGCGTGCCGCCGCGCGACGCATCCGACAACGCCGGATCGTCCAGAAACGCCGTCTGCGTAATCGCCGTATTGATCGCCGACGAGATATCCCGCGCCTCCACGTCCTTGAAGCGGCCGATCGGCTGGCGGATGAAGGCGTGCGGGCTTTTGCTCATCGCCACCAGCAGCTCGGCCGCGTCCTTCCCGCGAGCGCCGATATCGGTGACCATCTTGCGCATATGGCCGAGCGTCGCCTGCGGCCCCAGCGTCGCGACCAGGTAGAGAATGATCGCGGTGACGAGATCGCGCGCGGTGTCGTCGAAATACGGCTCGCGGCCTTGGGTCAGAATGAGCGCCTGCGCCAGCGCCGCCACATCCGCGACAAGGTTCGGACTCTCGATGTCGAGATGGGCCAGCGGATTGTAGCGTTGACGCGGCAGGTTCCACGGCGGCCCGCCGTGCATCCTGAAGGGATTGAGCACAAACACATCGCCCATCGCGCGCCGCCGCCGCGCCGTGATCGCCGCGTTCTGCCCCTTGGGATCGATGACGATGACGCTGTGCGGCACTTGCAGCAGCGCCTGCACGATCACGGTCGCGCCCTTGCCGCTACGCGTCGCGCCGATGGTGGCCAAATGCCGGTTATCCGTGTAGCTCGGAAAGCTGCGGCGCTCGCTGTTGTAGCCGTAGGGAATGGCGAATTCATCGGTCATCGGACATCCCCGCGACGCGGTAATCCTCGAGACTGCCGAAGCGGGCATCGCGCTCGCCGTGCGGCACGGGCTTGGCGAGCTTCCAGCCATAGGTGAGCGAGATGGCCGCGAAGATGATCTGGAGGCTGGTCTCCCAAAATCCTCCCCGGACGCCGCCGAATGCGTCCCACCATACGAAGGGCCCGAAGATCAGAAAAAGGATGCAGAGGCCGCGTAGAATGAGTGCGAGGCCCCTTTCATATTGCGGGAAACCTTCATAGACGAGGCGCAACGCCGCGCCCGTGAACAGCAACGGAATCCCAACCCCCCAGAGCGTCAGGGCGTTGAGGTACCACGCCTCCGGCATGAACCAGACATAGAGCCCGAACCACAGGGCGACTTGCAGAAGCAGCAGCCAGGCCCGCCAGCCAAGTCGACACACGGCGTTGCCCGCCATGCGGATCGCCAGCCAGCCGATGACCATCAGCAGCAGCGCGTAGAGGAAGTCGTGGTCCTCATAGCGGGCTTCATGCGCCAGCACCCACCACACGACCAAGAACAGGATCGTTGGTCCTTTGCTTTCATTTTGTGCCGACATCGCTCGCTCCGACGATGGACGTAACCTGGGCGATTATCGGTCGACTAAAAATTTATGGCGGAGGAGTCTCTGGCAAAGTTCGGTAAGGCGCAGGAATACGCCTCGAACGGCTCGTGCAATCGCGCAGGTCGGATGGTTAGGTTGAGCGAAGAGCGTAGCGAGATGTGGCTGGCCTAGGCCAGCCCGCTCGGTCAGGGGCGGTGAGTGCCCCCGACACCCCAGGACGCATGCGCTCAGCATGAAGCGTGGCGATGGCCGACACGAAGCAAAAAATAATCCGCGACCGGCAGTTCAATGTCGCCGTGACGACCGACGAACTGAAACGCATTCATGCGCGTGCGGTGGCGCGTGGAGTGCGCCCGGTCGACTATGGCCGCGCGAGGCTGCTCGGTTCTGGCCGCCTGGACGCCAACGCTGAGGCCGCCAGGCCCCATCTTGATCCCCTCTTTTATGCCTCGGTCTCCAAACTGGGAAACAATCTCAATCAGATCGCACGGCGGCTGAACACCTTTGGGGGGCCGGCGCCGGCGACGCTGGAGCCGCTGCTGCGCGAGATACGCGCGATCATCAACAAGGGTATGCCCGGTGATCATTAGGCTCTTGTCCGCCGGGACGTCCTTCAAGGGCCTTGGGCGCTACCTGGCGCACGACGCCGACAAGGCCCCGACCTCGAACCGCGTGGAATGGACCCACACGCTCAATCTCGCCAATAACGAGGTTCCGGAGGCGATCAATGAAATGCTGTGGACCTACCGTGCCGCCGATCAGCTCAAGCGGGCGGCAGGCATCCGGCCCGGAAGCCACCCCCTCAAGAACCCGGTCAAGCATTTCTCGCTCGGCTGGGATCGCAGCGATCCGCAGACGCGCGAGCATATGATCTCGACGGTGAAGACCTACCTCGACCACATGGGCTGGGCCGAGCATCAAGCCGTCATTTTCTGTCACAACGACCGCCACCCCCATGTCCACGTGATGCTGAACGCCGTGCATCCGGAAACCGGGCGCGCCCTTGATGACGGACACGAGTGGCGACGATCACAAAGCTTCGCCCTTCGCTACGAGCGCGAGCAGGGCAAGATGTTCTGCGCCCAGCGCTTGCTTCCCGAGGACCAGCGCGAGCCCGCGCCGACGCGCGAAGCCTGGATGAAGATGAAAGAGGCCGAACGGCAGTTTGCGCAAGCCGAAGCCGGCCGCATGGTGCGCGCGCCGGATTATTTCGAACGCGTGGATCAGCCGCGCTGGCAAGCAAAGGAATGGGAGTTGCTTCGCAATTATCAGAAGGATCAGCGCATCGACTTCTTCGCCGAAGGCAAAGAGCTGTTCCGGGAAAAGCGCAACGAAGTCTTCCGGGAAGTGAGGGAGGAATTTCGCCCGGAGTGGCGCGCCTATTTCAAAGCGAAGCGCGATGGCATGGAAGCGGACCCTCTCAACGAAATGAAGGCGGACATTCTCGCAAAGCAAAACACGGAACTTGAAAGGCGCCGCGACGAAGCTTGCGCCTCCTTGCTGGAGCGCCGAGAGAACGAGTACACGCTCCTCAAGGGCAGACAGAAGGAGGAGCGCGCGGAGTTGACGGCGCGGCAGCAACAAGGACTCCGCTCTTTCCAGCTGTTGGACCGCAACTACGACCGAGACGATCTCTTTCCTACCGATCGGGCTGAGCACCGCGAAAACATGTCGGCAGGGGACGAAAGGAGCGCCGCAAAGTCTTTCAGCGAGGCGGCTCGCGAGACCTGCGAGCCCAGCCAGGCTGCAAAAGATTCCGAGAGGGAGAGCCGAGACGAGCATCAGCCGGAGTTCGATGAAACACCGAACACTGAAAGACACAGGGTTCGCGACCCGTTAGACGCCGCCGGCTTGCTCGGTCTTGGAGCGCTCGGCACCATCGCCAATATCGGCGAGCGCCTGTTTGATGGATTCATGGGAGGCGGTGCACAAGCCCGGCCGCGCCAGGCAGCACCCGCGCATCGTCAGTCGAAGTCGGCTGCCCAAGAAAGAAAGGCAAGAGCTACCGAGACCCAAATCAGGGCTGTCGAGAACCAAGCGGCGGAGGTGGAGCGGTTGCAGGCTTACTGGCAAGAGCGCGGACGACGACGAGGGCGTGATCGGGACTAAGCGCGGAATTGGAGCAGGAGGCCGCTTCCAGTTCCGAGAGAACTCTCAGCCTCGCCGTCGTCGCTTGAAGCGCGAGATGTTTTCGGCAATGCGCTCGCATGCCGATGCGATCGCCGTCGAGCGGGCGAGAATTTCCGCCGCATGTCACGCGATGTGCCGCGCGGAGGAAGCCCAGATCCTTCAGCACTATGGCGTGAAGCTTGCCAGTCTATCCCTATGCTTGCGCGGGAACGAACTGGCAGCCGCTGCCGAGCGTTTGCGCTCGGAGCGCGATGCGGCCATTCGGGTGGCACGCGCATCGTGGCGGGGACGAACGCGTGATCAAGTGGCGCGAACCATCCGAATTTTCATCGATGGCCGGTCCTGCGCCAGAATGCGCCGTCGCGCGCGCGGCCAAACGGTGGCCGAGGGTTTCCGAGAGGCGGCATGGGCCGTTGTCGCGGCAAAACCACGGCGAACGTTTCGTCGACCCACCAGCCGAAGGGCCGCCGTCATCGCAAGTGGCCCGAAATAACAGCGTCAGAATTTACAAGCAATGGCAGCCGGCTATTGCCGCGAACACGGCGGCAGCGGACGCGGCGTGAACCGTGGGACCGGGGGACGCTGTTTGTCGGGACGGCGCGAGACGCCACCATCATTGATCATGCGCTGCACCCAACGGAGCATGGCACGAGCGCCCTTCGCCAGCAGCCCGATCATCGCACTGCCTCCGCGGGGAGGCCGACAACCTTGCTCAAGTCGATGGTCAGCCAGTGCGCTCCCGACATCGGCATGCCGCCTCGATTGCCCGACCTTGCCGACAGCTTGAAGGGCATTTCGTAAACGCGGCGGTCGAACCAGATTCGCAGGACTCCTTCGGGACCAGCGGGCAGATCACCCGCGTAGAGATTGATTTTGACCTCGGCTTTCGTGAGGTCGATCGGACTTTTGAATTCGACAAACTCCCACTGACCGTCGATCTCCGACTGCTGGTCCTTGTTAAAATATCCGTCCGCGGTTCTCACCTGGCCGTAGTACAGCCAATCGCTCGACGCGTTGGGGCGTGCGTAGAGATCGATGTCGCAATGCGCATCCCAGCGCAGTCCGATCCATGCGGTCCCGATGCTTGTCGAAGGCGGCATGTGGCTGATCGGTACGTCAGCGCGAAAAATCCACTCGCCGGGCCGATCCATCGAATCGGGAAGCGAGGTCGGTATGGGGGCGCGAGCGCGAAGCATTTCGCGTTTTCCATCACGCGGCTGATAGACCATCTGGCCAGAGGATTCTCCCGCAAGAAAACGTTGAAAGCAGGTAGCGAGGCTGTACGAGAACGTGCCGACCCGACCCGACATTCCGGCAACGAACAAGCTCCAAAATCTGCGGACTCGCGCCTCGTGCTCCGGGGTCGAAAACTCAGCCTCGCCGTTTGGCGTACAGAAATGAATTGTAGTCCCGGCCAGCCGGTTCTGGGCGCCGGCGATGCCGAAAGGCACTTCGGTGCTTGAGGCGCGCAGAAGCGAATCGGCAGGGTAATAGCGTTCCTGCATGCTCCATCGCATATCCCTCCGGTCGAAATAGATCAGCCCTCCGATAAGCAACACATCGGCGCGCTTTTCGGGAAGGCTTGAAATCACGTTACGGCCGATCTCGTCGAGCAAGGCTGGCAGCATTAGATTTCCCGGGGGCTCACCGGCCGTCTGCGCAGGGAGCGTGGTGAGATACGCCTTCACCGGCGCAAACTGCGCGGCGAGCCTTGCCTTGAAACGCGCGCGGTTGAGGCCCGGATCATCGGGACGCGTAATCGTCGCAAGCAGGGTAGGCGGGCGCGAGGCGTAGATAAGAATGCGGTCTTCCGGTCCCAGCCCGGCCAGCCCATCCAACTGGCGCATCAGCGCCTGCTTGTCGCCGGAATAGTCCGGCGGCAGGACAACAACGCTTGTCTTTGATACAGCCGGCGCAACCAATACCGCGAGACAGGCGATCACGAAGCGGAGAACGCGCATGAAAACCTCCATTCTGGTTAGCCTTCGGGATTGAGGAAGCAACCGATCGCAGAGGCGATTGCCATACTCTGTGCCTGCACCCAGAGCTCGCGCACGCGGTTCAGATCGAATTCTGCTAGCTCTCTGGTCAGGGCTCGGCCGGCAGCGGCCCGAGCCAGATAGTCTTCAACGACGCACAAGTTTCGCCTGCACTCTTCGACTTTCGCTTCGAGGCGGGCCTTCCGCTTCAGCAACGAGCCGTGGCTCGGATTGGAAACGGTGCGCATGGACCGGCGCACCGACAGCAACTGGCCCGCGCCGGATAAAACCAAAAATCCGAAAGTCACATCGCAGACGATGGTGGTCGCCACAATCAAAGTGCTGAGGGCACCGGTCACCTCGTACGATGCTGGCAGAAGGATCGTCGATTCCTTAATCTCGGGTGCGAATGCGACCGCCGTTGCTGCGATCCAAATACACAGAGAAGTAATCCCGACGGCATAGAAGATTCTGCCGTACCATTGCCGCGCTTGGTCGCTTCTCAGGCGTTGCTCAAAGATTTTGACGGCCAAGGCCCCAAGAAACGGCATCGAGGCATAGAGCGTGGCCGCCAGATGATTGTTGGCGAACCAATCTGATGAACTGCTTAGCACGTAGGTGGAGAGGACCACGTTGGAGACGACGACAGCCCCGAGCGCCACCAGGGCGAGCATCGTCGCGCCGGCGACATGAAACCATCGGACCCGCGCCCCGGCCTCGACCGTCTTGACCGCCAAAGATGGGCCGATCCAGCGAAGCTTGCGGTTGACACCGGCAATCTCGTTCTCAAACTCGCGCAAACGCGCTGTTTCTGCCGTCGCAGCGGCGGCGGCAGCCTTGACGCGGTTTTTGACTTCATATCGATGGAGTTGGCTTTGAATGTATTGTTCGTCGCCGCCCGGCCGCAACACCGCGCCCTTCACCGCCTTTTCGTTTGTGTCGGGAATCCAGATGTCGTATTCCATGAAGAAGATGGGGTCTCCATCCAAATGACGGGTCATCGCTCATCCACCTCTCTGTCTCTCTTGCTGTGTTCAGACAGCGAAGAGCCGGCATCGACTGTCCGTGGATGGCATAAGCGGCGCGGGGTTGCGCGCGCTGAAGGCGCGGCAATCCTCTCCGTCACAAATGATTCTCAGTTCGTACCGAAATTTCTCGGATGGGCTCCTTGGCTGCCAATGTGTAGCTCGCCAATTTTCAAACCAATCGATGAAGACCTACTAATCTGCTTTGGAGCCGGTTTGACGCAACACGCCGACCTTGATCAAGACGTTCGTAATGTCGTCTATGGTCGGCCAGATGCCTTGCATTACCATCGCGTATAGCGGCAGGCATTTGGCGATATCCTCACGGCCATATCTTCGCCCAAGCAATTCATAGACCTGACGCAGGAACTGATGCAGGTCCAGCACACCGGTATTGAAATAGAGCTGATTCTTGCCTTCGATCCAGTGTGGCAAGCGCTTTGACTCGCACTCACGAAACACCCTTCTGACTGTCCATCGCAGGTGAGCTGCGGCAGCTTTCGCCCCTCGCAAAATCTTAATCGGCTCCGCTCCCCAAGTCGGGGGCAGGATTGGCATCGCTGGCTTTGGCATCACGAAATCTCCTCTTTAGAGATTTCGATAGAAAATAAAAGCCGTACGAGGAAAGGCTATCGTTCTCGTACGCTCGTACAAGCTGCCAAGGTGAGCGAGACGGATGCTGCGGTCGTTTCTTAGGCTGGCGATGGCCCGCGTTTCGGAGGGGGAAGGCCAGCCCACGCGGCGCGCGGCCGATCTGTCTGGATTCCATTTTCCCAATACTCCTCCCTTTGTACAACACCGGTTGCGTAGTCGCGGTGGATTAGCGCAGGACCCTCGGCGGGTGGCCGGTGGAGTTTACCGTTTTCCCAATACTCGATCTTGCGCTCTGCGCCTGTGGCCGAATGGCGCTCGATCCATGCGGGGCCTCCGCCTGCAGGACGGTGGAGCTGTCCGTTCCTGTAGTAGCGCTCGTCACGAACAACGCCGGTCTTCTCGTCGCGGCAAATCCATGCCGGGCCATCAAGACGGTGAGGACGGTCATCAAGTTTGAAGCTTTCTTGCGTCACAATGCCCGAGCTTAGATCCCGGCAAATGAAGGCGGGCCCCTCCGACGGATCGCGGTGGTGACGGCCCTTCACGTAGTACCACATGCCCGTCCACTCTCCGGTCTGCGGGTCCCGCGTGATGATCGCCGGACCGTCGAGCCGGTGCGCCTCTCCCGAAATATAGTATGACTCCTGGGTAATGACTCCCGTCGAGGACTCCCTCTGCGTTACCGCCGGCCCCCCCTCCCGGTGCCAACGCCCTTTCCAGAGAAACTGCTCTCCTGTGATGGCGCCGGATTCCGGGTTGCGCCAGATCACCGCGGGTCCCTCCTTGGGATCGCGATGGCGCCGGTTGTTGAGAAAATATCGCTCTTCTACGATTACGCCGGTCGTCAAATCGATTTCTTGCCGCAGTCTTACCTTCATGCGCTCTGATAGGCGGCAACATATCACATATTTATTCTGTGAAATACTTTCAAAAAGACTGGGTGGTCCCCACTCGCGGACGCTATCTCGGGATTTCCCCCCAGATTGGTTAATATGTCCCCCAGCTAACGGTGCTTCTTACGAACGGCGGTTTGCGACACCTCGCCGGAGACATCCAATGGCCGGAGCGCAGGTCCCCCCGTGGCATCCCGATAAGCCTGTAAAGGTGCCAGAAGCTTCTGAAGCACTCAGACTATTGATAGACGATTTCGTGACTCGCGGAGCGCAGGCACACGATGCTGAATGGCAACGGCGATGGCGCAAAGTCGTAAAGGATAACTCCCAACGGTTCGACGCTTACCTGCAGCGCAAGGATCGACGCGATGAACGGGTCGATCCGCTAGCCCGCCTCTCCGCCGCCGATATTATAAACTGGGTGCGTCTCCTGAATCTTGAGCGCGGTAAAGATAATGGAAATTACCCGCGATATCTTGGAGAGCCGAGGTATATCGGTCTTTCGTTTGACCAGGTGAAAGATGCAAGCAATTTCGTACGGGGTTTTGGATACGGCAATGGGGCGGATTTTCCCCAAGAGCGTGACGTGGCAACATGGGGCAAAGTTTTTGCCGCAGCCCGTCTTGAAGTGCGAGCCGAAATAGAAGCGGCCGAGCGAAAACGTTCAATTGAATTGAGCCTGCTGTCAAAGGAAGGAGAGGACAAGTCCAGGGGCGCCACACCCCCAATTTCCGATATCGGAAAATTAGTCAACCCGAAGCAGGAACGGCTGCCGCTCCATGCCTTAGCAACACGGCCGGCATCTCTGCTGTTGCCTCAACATCAGGTAATTCCCTTCACAGATATCCACGGCCTTCGGGAAAGACTTGTCCGCTGGGCCACTGAAACGCATCCCCTCGCTCGCGGGCGAACCTGTCTCGGATGCCTCGTGCATGCCCCGGCCGGCTCCGGGAAAACCCGCCTCCTCATCGAGGTGGCGGCTGAACTGACGCGTTCTCACGGTTGGCTGGCTGGCTTCATTCCCCGCGATGTCCGTGGGCCAGGACGGGAACTCTCGGAACAAGCGCTGGAGCGGCTGGTACTCGGGGACAATCTAACGTCCGGATTGATGCTTGTCGTCGATTATGCAGAGAGCCGTCAAGCCGACGTTGGTTGGATCGCGGATCTCTTGGTGAGGCGTTCGGAAACTATTGCGAAGCCTGCTCGGCTCGTCCTGACATCCCGCGGTGCCGGCTTGTGGTGGCGGGAGCTTTTGCGCAGACATCAAAACTTGCAAGATCTCTGCAGTCTCGGCGGCGAAAGCTACGAGGAATTTGAAATTCGAGAACCGATCCCCCAACTTGCTCGCCGAGCGATGTTCGAGGCCGCAATCACGGCCTTTCGGAGGTACCGCGACGCTGCTGGCGCTAGCTCAGCGGACCTGCACGACCCCACCAACGATATTCTGCACGCTCTCGAAACCGAAAGCGATTACAATCGTCCGCTCGCCGTACAAATGGCCGCACTGCTTCACGTTGTGGGGGTGGACCTAAAGAAGGGAAACCTCGGCATAGCAAGTCTACTCCATCAGATTCTCGGATTGGAGTACCAGCATTGGGAAAAGGCACTCAACCTCCGGCCGGATACCGAATCTAACATGCGTGAGGCTATCAAAAATGGCGTGGCCCAAGTGACCCTCGTAGGGGGAGTGGATCGCTCGCAAGCCGCCGAGGCGCTTATCGAATACGACCCGCTCTTTCACAAAGCAACCGATATCGATGTGCCGCGAGCGCGTGCGGCGCTGGAGCTAATGTTTCCCGCTGATGACGGAGGCCTTGTTGCACTCGAGCCTGATCTCATCGGCGAACACCACGTCGCAGAGGTGGCGACTGACGAGCTGATTGATGCGTGCCTTGATTGGGCTGGCAAGAACTCTAGGCCGCGTAGGCGCCTACTCGCGGTCCTCAACGGCGCAACTCGGGAGGAACATGGCGCTGTCGCAGGCCGTGCCGAAGCGCTGCTTAGCAGACTGATAGAGACCCGAGGCGTCGATCTCGGCGCCGACTTCGTTAGTGTAGCGATCGAGACGCCGGGAAGGTTGCTTGCACTCTGCCGTTCTCTAAAGGATCAACTCGACCGGTTCGACGAATTGTCTCTGGAAACGCTCAATGGGGAACTTCCATTACGATCCGTCGAGCTGATGGAGCTTTCGGTTGCCGTGGCGCTGCGACTTGTCGAGCTTGGACGAAATTGGGGATCCGACGGTGTGGTGGCAGGCATTTGGCCAGCTGTACGCGAGCACATTTTCGCTGGCCGCTTACGAAACCTCAGCGAGCGCCTTTCCAGCTTCTGGGGCAACGACGAGGCGCTGCCTGCCATTGGGGAGGCTGTCGAGGCATATCGATACCTCGTACCACTTCAACCCGTCGCCTACTTGCCAGGTTTGGGGCGGAGCCTAGATCAACTCGCGCGGGTGCTTTCCAGACTTGGTCACCAGCACCATGAGGCAGCGCTGACTGCAAGCCAGGAGGCGGTCGGTATTTTTCGTGACCTTGAGCAGAGGCGACCGGGCAAGTTTCTCGCTGACCTCGCAGCAAGCTTAAACACCCAGGGTAACGCGTTTTTGAACAATAAACGCTATAAGGCGGCAGTCACCGCAACCCAAGAAGCCGCCGAAATCTTTCGCCGCCTAGCGCAAACAGAACCTGAGCGCTTCCTCCCCGATCTCGCCGGCACTTTGATGAACTTTGGCACAGCGCTCTACAGCGATCTGTGGCGGCGCCAGGAAATGCTGACCGCACTCCGTGAGGGCGCAAATATCTTTCGTCAACTCGCCAAAGGAAAACCGGATACCTTTCTCCCTAGGCTTGCGGGGAGCCTTGAAGATCTTGGTTGGTTTCTGTCTTGGTCCGGAGAAGACAACGAAGCGGTGCTTATCAGCAGGGAGGCTGTGGCCAACTATCGACGCCTCGCGGAAACGCAACCCGACGCATTTCTCAAACACCTCGCCGGTAGCCTGAACAAACTGGCCATGATACTTGCCGACCTCGGCCGCGATGAGGAGGCACGGGTAGCCAGCGAAGAAGCGGTGAAGATCCTAAGGCCTCTTGCGCAATTGCGGCCAGCCGCTGTCGTTCGCGATCTCGCCGCTGCCCTGGTCACGTTCAATGAAGCGTTGTGTGAAACAAAACGATATGGTGACGCGGCAGCGGCGGCGCACGAAGGTATTACGGCAATTGCCCCATTCGTAGCAAAGGACCCACAGGCCTTTGGCGACCAGGCGCGTCAGCTGATTATCGACTATAGGACCGCGTGCAGGAGCGCTCGATCGGAGATAGATCGAGCCCTTATCGATCGCGTTGAGCACGATCTCCTGCCGTTAAGCAAGTCAGAGGATGTTGGTCCGGCGACCGCAACTCTGCCACCGAAGACCGAAGACATTCTGAATCGCTCGGGACCTGTCCACGCTGAACTTCGACAATGCGAGGACGCCCTTGCAGAAGTCCAGCAAAGAATCGACAGCTATCGACGTCTCCAGCAAAGATGGCCTGACGCGTACCTCCCTAGCCTCGCAATGGATCTGAATACCGCCGCACTTTTCCTTTTCAATCTCTCGCGTGGGAACGAAGCACTAGCTGCTAGCCAGGAGGCTGTCCAGATTTACCAGCGCCTCAATCAAGCGCAGCCTGCCGCATTCCTCGCCGACCACGCGAAGAGCTTGTGCATTTTCGGCCACATCCTTTGGGAGCTCAGACACCGGGAGGACGCGCTACTCGCGACTCAGGATGCACTCGCGATTTATTGGAACCTGGCACAAGAACAACCCAACGCGTTCCTCCCTGGTTTTGCAGCAACACTGGCCCACTTGGGGACTATCATGTTTGAGGCAAGACAGGACGTGTGGCTCGAAACCATTCGCCAAGCCGTCAATGTCCAACGGATTCTCGCGGAAACACAATCGGACAGATTCCTTCCTATTCTGGCAAGGAACTTGGAAAAAATCGCAAAAATGCTTTCCAAGCTCGGTCGCCACGACGAGGCAACAGCGGTAAATCAAGAAGCGGCCGAAATTCAAACGCGCATAGTGCAACCGTTTCCAACCGGCATCCTCCCCGACCTCGTTGACATGCGCGCACTTTTGACACGGTGGCAACGCGCGCATGCACTAACTCAGCCGCTTCTCGATTTTCATAGACGGAATCGGCATGCTGTCCAAGGATTGACGCGTAAAGTTTTGGTCGGCATTTTGGTGCATGTTGATGCGTCGGGCCAGATACCGGAAATTACGCTGATTGAGCGTCTCGCAATTGCATGCGGCGCCAGCGACGACGAGATTTCCGAGATCGTTACAATGCACGCGAAGATCAGCACGATCCTTCGCCAAGCCGATAAAACTGGCACGCTAGATCAGTCAGTTCTTAAGGAGTTACCCGAAGAGATCGCCAGTCAGCTACGAGACGCGTGGGACAGAAAGGCCGGCTAACGAGATCGCGTTTCTTGTCTCATGATCCAATCCAAAAGCACGGATTTGCGACTGCATATGTTCGCGCCTAGACGGAAATGAGGTAGCCGACCGGTCTCGACGAGATTGTAAACCTTCCGCCGGTGTTTCCTGTCACCGTAGAGAAACTCCGCGATTTGGTCTGCGCCATAAAGGATGTCGTCGGCGAGTGCGCCAGGTGGGGTGTTCGCCGTAGTTTGGTGCGCCGCGCTCTCCAGCAGTTCAGCGAGCTTGCCGTCCTACCGTAACCGGTCAAACAGTTCGGCAAGGAGATCGGGATGCCGGTTGTTCGACCGAGGCGAATCCGCTTGTTCCATTTTCTTGTTCTCTCTTTTCAAGGGCCTCGCCGAGCGCGACGCGGTGGATTTGTGATTTGACCCGTGGGGTGGTGTCGCGGGGAAAATTGTTTTGAACAAAGAAGGCGGGTTGTTCGAAGGCGGGGTTACCGCCTAAGCGTCTGGCATCATCACTCACAAATGAGTTGCCATGACCAAGACTGTTACCGTTGGAAAGAGACTAATCCCCCTCGAACATATCGCCCTGGGCTTCATCAACACATATCGCAACCTTTGCATCGCGCCAAGCGCAGAATTGCGCGTAACGTTTGAGCAAATTCGGCGAGGCTATGTAACGCTTAGTAATGGGTGAAGTCATATAAATGGCGCTGCCTTCGCGTTTCATTAACCAGCTATGTCTCGGACAGATCGGCACTTCCGCAGGAATTAAGCGGTTTCTAACGCTGTTGTCCTATCGTGGACACATTTAGCCGCGCAGGCGGCGCAAGGAATTTTAGAAGGTCGATTTTTTCCAGCGTGTGCTGAAGGCTGCGCGTCGCTGTGATGATGAATTTGAACGAGCGTTAGATGGCCCATTCCAGGGACGAAGACATTTTCAACACGGCTCTTGGCGCAGCGATGTGTCACGTGCGTAGCCTCGCGGCGCGGAAGAATGTTCCCGTGAATCCGGAAGAGTGCGACCGCATCGCGCGCGCCGCGATCGAACATCTTCCGCCGCCCGAAGCCCACGTGCGGATACGTTGCAAGGCGGCCGTGCGCTCCGTGGATGCGATCAACCGAGCCTTGGACGTGCTCGTCCTCTCCCGCATTGCCTTGCTCATCGCACGTGATCAGGGCGAGGAGAATCCCGACCGCGCCCTCCTTACAGCTCGTGCTGAGCATGTGGCCGACCTGCTCGTCGCCAATGATGCGGACGCACTCACCTTCCGCTGGCCCGAGCCGGACGAGTACCTGCGCCAGTGCTATGCGTCTCACGTTTCGCGGCCGGTCGGCATCACGCTACCGCGGGGCGCAGCACGGGCCAGCGTGACGCTCGGTGGACTTCCTGAGGCTGTTGCAGAGATGATGACCGAGGACGCTCCGCCAGGCGAAGCCGATGCCATGACATGCCAGGACAGCCGCAGTGCTTCCGGGGAATCTACCGCAGGCGGTGACGTGCCATGAGCGCCATTTCTTCGCCCGGCCACGACGACAATCCCGCGCGCGGAGCTGCGCATAAGGACGCAAAGGCCACAAGAGCGACGCACACCGAAAGCGAAGACACGGTCCGCAATTTAAAGGCGTCGGAATCGGTTGTGGCGGCATTTCAGGCGGTCGGCATCCCGAGCCCCGCGCCAGACCTCGCCCAGATCATCACCACCTACGTCACGAGCAAGACGCAGGATATCCCGTTCAAGCAGATGTCCAATATGACGCCGGGCTCCGGCCAACTTGGCACCTCGGCGGCTGAAGGCGTCACTCTTCTCCTTGGTAGCCTGACGCCGATGCAGCGCGAGGCCATGAAAGCGGGCGTCAATCCGCTTGACCCCGGCGCGGTGCTGAAATTCGCCGATGCGTTGCAGAGATTGGCCGCCAGTGGGCAAGCGGCGGCTGCCCGTGCAGGGGGTAATGCCGACGGCGGCACCTCGGGCGCGCGCTTCGACAGCATGGATGCGGCGGTGGCGAAGGGCGATTGGGGCTCGCCAGCGGGCCTGCGCTATATGAGCAATTATGCGACTGAGCACGGCTTGCCGTGGGCTGCGAACAATCCTGAGCTGCTCAAGCTTGGTCCGGCGGCGATCCAAGCGATTGCTGATGTGCATCTCACCAAACATAGCTACGACCGCTTGACGGGCGAGGCCGAGTTCAAACCAAAGCATGTGGCCATTCTCGCGCGGTATGCAAAGAAAAAGCATAAAGACGCCAATGACCTTAGCGATGCAATCGCTGACGCCGTGCATGGCATGGAGCCGGGGACGACCCCCGAAGCGAAGAGACGACGGGAAGAGTTGCGTGACGGCATCACCAACTTCATGGCGAATCCCGACGACGCGGCGGCGACTAAAGGGCTCAATAAGACGCTGGAGCCTTATGACAAGGACCCGGCCAAAGCGCCGATAGCGAACATGCTGCGCGACAAACTTAACGTTCAAAAGAACCGGGAACGCGCCGCCGAGAACCAGGAACGCGCCGCCGAGGCGGGGCGCGATCATAGTCTTGCCGGGCTGAACACGCCCGCAGCAAATTCGGCAGGGGCTCCGACAGAACAAGCTCAACCAGCCCCGGAAACCCCGAAGCGCGCCGTACGAGAAGCGGGAAAATCGAAGCCTTCAGTCGGCTAACCGCACTGAGGCGTTATTGGGGATCGACCGATGCTCTTCGATCATATCCATGTTTCATGGCTACGCCGCAGACATTATCCGGCGTGAATTTTCCACCGGGGGCTTCCGCAAGAAGCTGGGGTTGTGTCCATTTTTTGTCTGCGATGCCCTTGAGAAGATAGTCTGAGCACGCCTTCACCACGGCAGCCGCATCCGCTCGGGTATTTGCCGCGTCCGTGCGGCGCACGGACTCGTTAATTTCGCACTTGATCCCTCGGATTGCGTCCTTCACCGGCGCGCAGGCTGGCGATCCACCACTGGCGCTCACCGTCTGCGCAGCAGCAGGGAAGCTCGCCAATGCGGACGCGCCTAGGAAAGCGGCGGCGAAAGCCGCACGGCGGAATGAAGTTCTTGGACTCACGGCCATTCGTCGTTCTCGCTCACCGGCTTCTCTTTAGTTCAATGCCAGTAAAGACAAAGATTTATACCACAAAAACACAAGTCTTAATACGTTCATCGCGCAACATTATTGCTCATACGGTTGCGTTAAACTGGTATTCGTGCTATTGAACGCTGCGGAATGCCGTGAAAGTATTTAAACTATACTTTGTGCGGTGCTAAGATTTTGAAGTGCAAGGAAAAGCAACCTGCAACATTATGAGCAATTCGGTTGCGCCCCTCCGCGAGGAGACGGACGCCATGCCGCCACGTGCTCGCACTCAGGAATTCAGCCTGTATTCGCCCAACGGCGCGCGGAAATATCTCAATCGCGATGAGCGCCAGCGCGTGCTTGCCGAGATGGCCAAGCTCCCACCAGACCGCGCGCTGTTCTGCCTAACCCTGGCGTGGACCGGCGCGCGCGTTAGCGAGGTGCTGGCACTGACGCCGTCATCCTTTCAGATCGAGCGCGGGATAGTGGCCGTTCGAACGCTGAAGAGGCGTAAGCCTCACGTCCGAGAGATTCCTATCCGGCCGGACCTTACGGCCCTTATCGATCGGCACTTTAGAATTTCGACTACGTCGCGGGATCCGCAAACGGCGGATTCTCGCTTGTGGCCGTGGCACCGCACTACGGCGTGGCGGATCATCAAGCACGTGATGGACCGATTGCAGGTAAGGGGACGCCAAGCCTCGCCACGCGGCCTTCGCCATGCTTTCGGTGTCGGGACCTTGCAAGCAGGGGTACCTCTAAATCTGGCCCAACGCTGGCTTGGCCACGCCAAGATCGACACCACGGCGATCTATGCCGAGGCATGCGGACCAGAGGAGGCTGCCTTTGCCAATCAGTATTGGCAAACCAGTCAATTCTATTCCTTACCGGGAATGCGGATCGGCAGCATCTAGCACTTACCAACACGAATGGGGCCGAGATTCAGACATCCGCCTAATGCATCTAAGGGGTTTATACTGGCAGGAGGACGGCATGCTGTTTTGAACTGCGTTCCTCGGTACAGATCGACGAGTCGCTGTTTTCCAGTTGTGTGATCTGTGTCCACTTCCTGACCAGCGTAACCTCGCGCATCCGTCGGAATCCCAGGTACCGTCGTGATAACCTGAATACCATTCCATCCTGTGCAACGAATGATCGACGTGCGTTCACCTCGAAAACCAGAGGAAAACGATTTATCCGGCACACCCCAGTTACATTCGTTCGTATATGCAAGCTTCGGGTTCCCCACTACCTGAAGCAGAGCAGCATCAAGCGGATTACATAACAGCATTATGCCCGGATCGGTGATTTTGGGTTCGCATTTAATCCCGCGCCATTCCGGTTGGCTCTTGGATATATCTTCTGCCGTCGCGTTGAGAAAAGGAAGTAGATCATGACACAGCGGGTCACTCCCGCAAGCAAGGTTCACCTGGAGTGCGGGGTTCGTTTCCGCCACGGAAGGCGAAATCAAAGATCGCAGTGCTCCAAGAAGTCTGTCATTCTTGTTCACGATGTTCAAAACTGGGCTGTCGGCAGCGAGGGCAGATATCCGTGTATTGGTCGGCGTCGGATTGAAGGCAATTCCTGGGATTTGAAGCTGATTTGATATGAAATTGACAATGCCCCCGCCCTTGGATTGACCGATCATCGAAATACTTGGGTATTTTGCTTTGAGTTGAGACATTATTTCAAGCGCGGAGAAATCGGCCGCCGACGGTGCGCCGCCGGTCCATACACCAGCTTCGCCTTGAAGCTCCGCTACTCGGGTGGCCGGCAGCTGAGGCTGTATGCCTTGAACAGCGGCAACGATCTCTGTTCCTTTCTGATAAACACCGATCGACAATCGGCCCGATCCCTGTAAATTGTCGATCGCTACAGAGTCATTTAAAAGTTTTTGCCATCCGGGAGGAAGATCCCCTTTGCCGTAATCCGCTTGCATGATCTGCGCGGCTTCCTTAATCCCCGGCGCTAATCCATCGTAGGAGCTGCAGTAGTTTCCCTTTAGCGCAGCCGATATCAATTCGGAAGCAGTTTGTGCAGATGTCGCTTCCGTGAAGTTTGCCAGAAACAATGCTGTCGCGACGATATTACAGTGCAGTGAACGCATGGCCTACGCCTCCGCGCCTTTAGCGAATCATAAGGCTGCTTTGCAAGCGTCATTCTTGAGCCGGTCACACAATGAAGCGATCGTTTCTCCTCGCGCATCCTTGATGTTCATGCGGGCATTGTGGGCCTTCAATACCCTCACGCATTTCGCGCAATTGACAAGAACCGCCATGTGAGCGGCCGTCATCCCTGTGACAGCTGCCTTCTCGTTTGGGTCACTTTGCTTCGCGAGGAGATATTCCATCAGATCGGCGTTGGCCTCATAGGCGGCGCGAAGGAACAAAGATTCCCCATCACGTGTTCGCGCACGAATATCTGCCCCCAGGCCGATCAGCTTCTCCAGATAAGCGACGTCGACAATTGATGCAGCCGCAAACAGCGGCGTCCAGCCCGTAATGGCATCGATTGCATTGAGATTGCCCCCGCGCTTGACCAGCAATTCCACCGCCGGAAGGTTTTTCAAGCTTACGGCGTGGAAAAGCGGAGTTCCAATAATCACCAAGTCCTTGTTTGGGTCCAGGCCGCGATCAAGGAATGCTCTCAGGCGATCCGTACCCTTGCCTTCCATCGCTTTGTCGATTGCCGCTGCCTCTTTGACGGAAGCCTTGAATTGCTCGGCATCAAAGCTCCGATCTTGAGCGAATGCGGAGGCTGTACCATTCGCACCCGTGCTCATCCACCAAACCACCGTGACGATCGCGGTGAACGAGCAACCGAGTTTCCAGATAGATTTATGTCTCATCGGAATGAGCCAGCCATCATCGACCCAAAATGAAAGGGCCGAATATTTATACCAGATGGTCCGTCATGTAACAATCGGGAGTTGCGGATGATGACTACACCCATACGCAGATAGCCCACACGGCCCAAGAGCCTCATCCGCACGTTCGACCCGCGTGGGAACCCGCAGGCGAAAAACCTGTTCAGAGTAATTGGCGATCAAAAGCAGGCGGGCATGCGCCTGCTTGTATCTGCCTAGAACTGAGAAAAACACGAATGGCGGATTTGGATTAGCCTACCGACGCGGTGCGTTAACCACGCCTTAAGCCCAAAGGGTCTCCCATAGCCTCTCATAGCGGAGGTGCGGATGCTCGTCGCGGTTTTTGAGGAAGTGTGGCCGTGGCCAATCCGGTCGGATTCCAAACCGCGCATCGTCGGCCCCGTAGATGCCGCAGACGGGTATGACGCCGCGCGTGAGCTTGCACGGCGGAGGGCATCGAAATTCGACAGCCACGAATACGAGGGCGAGCAGGACTACTGGTGGGGCCATAACAAAGATGCGCCGGTTCTGCACCGCTACGTCGTCAAAGCATCCTAGCCTTCTTACCGCCTCCTGCCCGGCTTCTTAAAAAGGTCGAGGCACTTGTCCGCGGTCGCTTGATCTTTCACGTACTCTCTCGGTGAAAGACAGCCGGGCAGCCGCGGGTGGGAGTTGCGGAGACAGAGCTCAATCCTCTTCTCGTCCCTTTTCATCAGGGGCATTAATTGCTCCCTCAAATATGCCAAGGCTTGTGCCTTTATCTTCAACTCTGCGGCATGCTTTTGCAGCAACCTTTTCGCGCGTGTCAGCAGGTCGGAGGATTGTGCGGCAGCGGCTCTTGGCGAAAGACTGCCAAGTTCCGCCGCCGGGTCATCGAGCCATAGTGGATTGTCATATCCGAGTGTTGTCCGGATCGCTTGCTCGATCTCGTCAACTCGCGCTTGGCGCTCCAGCCTTGCCGCTTCCTCAGCCTGCAAACGCAGCGCTTCGGCGCGGGCTGCCTGCCTCCGGGTCGCAGCCTGCAAAGCCGTGCAAATGGGAAGGCCCCAATCGCCAGCGGAATCCTCAGACTCATCCCTGAGCGCCGCAAGCGTGGTCGAGAGGCCCTTAGTCAGTCTCCGCCACTCAGGACCGCCCTCATCGGCAATCTTCCTGGGTGTCTGGCCCATTTCCTCTATTAGCTTCGCCCGCCACGCATTGAGATCGAACGTTCCACCTTCGTCGACGACTGCCACCGAGATAATTTCATTCACCAGGGCGGCAAGGCGAGTATGCCGTGATGCGCGCTCGGCGGCTTCGTACGCGATCCGTTGTCTCTCGCTTTTGCGTTTATCCAGCGTATCCAAATGTCGGCGCGTATAAGCCCATTTCCAGCCCTGATCTTCCGCGACGCCTTGTTTTGAGAGATGCCGAAGATATCCGAGTACAACCTCTTCCGGGCCACCCGCAGGCAGACCTGCCTCGGCAAGAAGGGAATGGTCGTTACGCTCTAATGTCCGAAAGAAATCTGCCAGCCAAACGTGTCTCCTGAACGTGGCAATAATCGAAGCCGCGCCCGCGATGCCAAAATGCGTGTGCAGGACGTTCAGGATCGCGGCCTTCCACACCTTTGGGTGCACCACGAAATACCCGGCGCCGTCGGAAGAGCCATCCAGCAAGCCGGCATCACCTGCTTCAACAACTTTTTGAACGTCATCGGCGTTGTTCCACTCGCAGGCCAACGCGCGTTGGTGCGAAGAGGCGTAAGCGGCCTTAAGATTGGCAATCTTTCGCTGCCGCTGCCTTTCTACGCGCTCGGCATCGGCTTTCGCTTCCGACTCAAGGGCCACACGCAGTCCCTCGACCTTCCGGTTGTAAATCCACTCCCGCGGGGCGGTCTTCTGAATCTCATCGTAATACTGCTCGGGCGTCGCGTCGCGCGGCAGGTCAGACAGATCGATCTCCATCGCCGAGATGTTGGCGGCAGCAATCTTGGCGCGCTTTTCGGGCCCGCACCGATGCGTCACGAAAATCTCGACATGCATGCGGTGTTCACCCTTGATCAGGATCACATCGGGGATCGTCTCACCATCCATAGTCTCAAGCTTGGCGGAATCGAATACGAATTCTTTCGCGTCGCGAGTGGTCCGCGTGCGCCCGCCGCCGCTTGCCGTCACGGGTGGCAGGACGAGGCGCTTTGTCTCGTTCAGAAATCGCTCAGCAAAGGCATGTAACGCGGTCATCGGTCCATATTGGCAATTGGGCGCAATTCCCGCCTTCCGCTCCGCCGGGGTGAGCGGTGTATGCGCGAAGTGGGGCTCGATGTCGGACACCGGTTTGCGCGCGATCAGCCTGCGACGGCAGTTCTCTGCCGGACACTCGCATCCACAGGCTCCTCCGCGCTCGGCCTCCGATATGTGAATGACTATGCCGTCCCACCGTCGGCCAAACGCAAGCTTCACCCCGTCACGCGCGAATCGCCCGTGACCCGCCTGCGTGAAAGGCGCTGGAAGCTTTGTGTCGTCGATCGTCTTCATTCCTATACGGCGGAATCGTCATATAGGATAAATCCAGCCGAGATAGGAGACAAAAGGAAATTCTGGGCTTGCGCCTGTCGTCTAAACGCGCACGTCGTGCCGCGGGATTCCTCAACCGTGTCGCATGGCGTTTAACTGGAGCAGCACTCCCTTGGTCATAATTTTGCGCAGGCATAGTTATTGCGGATATTCGCATTGAAGAAACTTCCGACAGACGGGGCCTGCATGAGACTCTCAAACATGACTAGAGGAACGTTGTAGTACTGGTAAATCGAGCCATTCTTGAATTCGACTTCTAACGTCTCCGAGCCAGAATCATATCCGACTGAAGCTAGATTTGATGATGTTACGGGTTGCCTGTCCATGGAGATGTTCACTTCTTTGTCGGTTTCCATCGGGGGTTCTGGGCACGCCAGACTGCCGCCATTCGTTCGTAATCCTCTTTCTGTCGCGCTACGTGCCAAGCCGAGGACACAAGCGGGTCTTCGCTCGCCGGGCGGGCATCTGGCGGTGGCAGGGTTACTCGGCAACGTATGGGCAGTTTTGCCGCTTCGCCGGCGATGATTGCCTCGCCTGTGCGAAGCACGGGTAGGCTATCCATTAAACCACTCAGGCTATCCGGTAAGACCGCCTGAACCTTTCCTCTGTCTGTTGAGTTCGAAAGGCGCAATGCAATGAACGTCCCGCATTGTGACAGAATTGTATCGTCAATTTCCGAGGGGCGCTGGCTTACAATCATTGCCCCAATGCCAAATTTTCGCCCCTCCTTCACGATACGTTGCACCATCGAACGGGCAGCGTTATCCGACTCCTTTCCAACATATCTATGGGCCTCTTCCATCACAATAAGCTGCGGCCTTTGCCGCCCGCCTTCCGGCAATTCACGCGCCCAAAATATCGCCTCATAAATGATATTCAGAATCCCTCCAATTAGGCGTAACAACACCACGCTAGGAATGCCTGAAAGGTCAAGGATCGTTATTGGCTTATCATGTCCCAGCCATTCGCTGAGCAAGTCCGATAGATCCTTTTTCGATCTCCCTTTGAGATCTGGCTCCCAATCCCCCGGATGCAACATGAAGTCATATTGCCGATCGAAAAGCCGGGTTCGCATTTGATCAAGCTGGCGCCTAATTGATAAAACGCCAAACCCATTTATGAAGGGAGGGCTACTTCCCGCGCCCGCCGGTTTATATTTCGGCGCCAGCAGTTTGTCTGCGTCTCCCGGAGTATCGAGCGCCGGAGTCAGTCGCGCCTGGTCGGCCCAGGTTTTGACTTCGGGATCGAGTAACTCAAGCCAAAGTTGCTTAAGGCTGAAGGGAAGGGGGCTGTCGGCCGTGAGAGAGTTTTGATCGACTCCAGCAAACGCCTGCGCCGACGTGAGTGTCAGTTTTGCCGCAAGAATTTTATCCAGAATCGCAGTGAATGCCTTGTCGTCTAAGCGACCCAACAAGAAGTTCAGAAGTTCCGATGTTTCGATCGCCCAATATGGGATGAACAGCGGCCGTTCACCGCCGATCGGGTTGACGCGAAATACCGTTGCAATGTTGTGCAAAGCCGACGCGTACTCGCCATGAATGTCCAAAAGAAGAATTCTCGCACTTGGGAAAGACGACGCGGCGCTACTTTCTCCAGCGATCGAACGGAGAAGACTGGTGATTGTCGTGGATTTTCCAGTTCCGGTCGAGCCAAGGACGGCACAATGGCGGGTCACCAGCCGATCTAGGTCGATACGTACTGGGATACTCTCTGCGCCGGATAAGCGACCAATAACGATCTGACCACCATCGTCGCCGCCATATATTTTGTTCAAATCCTCTTCGGTAACGAGATGTACCTCGTCGTTGATCGTTGGGTATTGGCTGATACCACGCTCGAAACTGACCTCAACGATTTCTCCGACGAGCTGCACCGTCATCCAACGTTCGCCACGGTACGACTCGTCCTTTCGGCCCTCGGGCGTTGCGTTTGCACCTACCTCCGAAACGATTCCGTAAAGATCGTGATACCCCTGGGGAATCCGGACAAAGCTGCCAACCTGGCCAACACGGTAGCTGCGCCCGCCTATAATTGAGATTCCCGACGCGACGCCCTCGAATAGACGCACACTGACTGCCGCTCCGGTGACTGATCCGACATGGCCCAGGAGCGTTGGCGAAGTCACGGCGCACTTCCCGCCGCAGGAGGTGTGACCGGCCCAAAAGCTTGCATCGATCGTGAGGAAGCAAAGAACCTTGCAAATGGTTCGATGGCACCAAGCAGGAATTGCTCCGGTTGGCCTGTGCCGGGCGAGGCCCAATATGTTGCCCTTATCGGGCCCCAATCCTTGCTGGGAAGTTCACCGGGGACGACCCATTTCCCTCGCGTACCGTTCACTTTGGCCTGATCGGGCGAATAGACACTAAAATTTGGTCGTCGTTTAGCCAATTCGCAGGCAGCAATTTCCTCATCGAGCGGCTTAAACTGAAACGCAAAGACGCTCGCGGACGGATTGCTGGCAAGAGCGTCGTCTATTCGTGCGGCGACATGCGCATCGGCATAGGAACATCCGATGGATATGAGAAGCGTATCAGGAGTTCCAAGAAATGAACGTAATCGATCGAACAAGGCAACGTATGGCGCTTTCTGCGTTTGATCGTATTTCAAGTGCTCGGGAAACACGAGATGGGTCGCGGATGCTTGACCTGTACGAACAATGTCGCCATCGGCATTTGCCGTCCAACCCAGTGACCCGTGTAATTTCCATAGCCGTGTCCATCGCGCGGGCAAGTCATTCTTGGCCACCGAGACAGGATCAAAAAATGGGCACCTTGCTCCGGTAAATCCATCATAATAGGGTGCTTGAACAGCCTCTAACGCCTCTTCAAACAACAAGTCGTAGTTGGTTGTAAAAATTTCAATTGGATAATCGCGCGCCACGCCCGTGATCCAGTTAACGATGTCACTGTATGCCGAGTTTAGTTTTGGGAGCTGGACGTCAACAATTTTGCCAATCTCCCCACATATGGCCTCACCAAGCGCTTTATAGCCGTCTCCGTCCAAATCATGGACTTTTGTCGTTCCAATCACGGCGCTGAGAGTGCGAACCCGCGACAAAAGCGTTTCTATGTCATGCTTCGTCAGTTCGGCGCGCAGCCCCTTGATTTGCGCCTCGTATTTTGGCTTGAGGCTATCGAGGACCTTAGCTGTCATATCGGTAACCGCGGGAATTAATGGGCGGCTGCCATCGTCCTTCGCCATTCCCGCCGGCCCGCCAGCACCAACTAGAAGACCCAGGCGCTTTCGGCCCTGCGCGATGATCGTGCGCAGGGCGGCCATATACTGATCTGGATTGTGGACGGTAACGCTCATTTATGACTTTTCCCAATATCAAGTCTAGCGTGCGTTGAGAGTAATTGCTACCAAGCAGGGAGAGCCTTTGAAAGGACATTCCAGGCTGTCATCGCAAAGAGGGCGATGTGACCGTCACCGCATCTATGCTGTACGACCTTGTGCAATGCCCGCAGCGCGTGGCGCTCGACGCTTTCGGGAACCCGGCCGATCGCGACCCCGTGAATGCTTTCGTTGAGCTGTTGTGGCGCCGGGGCACGCTCTTCGAGCGGGAGACTATCGCCAAACTCGAACAACCGTTTCTCGACTTGTCTGCTGCCGAAGGCGATGAAAAACAGCGCCTCACCCTTGAAGCCATGAAGCGCGGGGAGCCACTTATCTATGGCGGCCGCATTAGCATCGACGATCTTCTTGGGGAACCAGACCTACTGCGCAAGGAGCCTGGTGGCTACGTACCGGGCGATATTAAATCGGGCGCGGGCGAGGAGGGTGGCGACGACGAGACGGACGGCAAGCCGAAGGTTCGCTACGCCGTGCAACTTGGCCTTTATATTGACGTTCTTGAAAAACTTGGGGTGTCAGCGGGGCGGCGCGGCTTCATATGGGATATTCACGGTCAAGATGCGCCGTATGACTTTACGATCGCGCAGGGAAAGCGCAAGCAGGAAACGCTCTGGGACGAATATCAATGGGCACTTGCCGAGGCGCGCGTGATCCTTGCGCGCAGCTTCGCACCACAAGCGGCTTATGCCGGCGTTTGCAAGCTTTGCCACTGGTACACCTTCTGTGTCGCCGATCTTACGCGCCTGGATGACCTAACCCTCATCCCGTTTCTGGGGCGCACTGTCCGCGATGCGATGCAAGACCAGATTCCGACAATCGCCGCCCTCGCGGCATGCAATCCTGACGGCTACATCAACGGCACCAAAACGGCCTTTAAAGGCTTAGGCGCGGATCGCCTGAGGGTCTTCCATGCGCGCGCGACCATGCTTAGGCATGAAACGCCCAAGCCGTTTTTGCGCGCGGCCGTGGCCTTGCCGAGCAAACCGGTTGAGCTGTTCTTCGATATCGAAGTCGATCCGCTTCAGGATATTTGCTATCTGCACGGCATCGTCGAGCGGCGCGACGGCAAAAATGACGCCGAGCGCTTTGTCTATTTCTTCGCCGATGAAGTGACCCCAGCCGCCGAGCGAAAATGCTTTGCCGATGCATTCGCTTATCTCAATGGGCAGGCTGACGCGGCGATCTACTACTATTCCAAATATGAGCGGACCATTTACCGGAAACTTCAGGAGCGCTTTCCCGATGTGTGCAGCGCCGAAGATATCGAACGGCTTTTTGATCCGGCGCGCGCGGTCGACCTCTACTACGACGTAGTATTTAGGGCGACGGAGTGGCCCACGCGCGATCACTCCATCAAGACGCTCGCCAAATATCTCGGCTTCACCTGGCGCGACGTGCACCCTTCGGGCGCCGCCTCCGTGGAGTGGTTTGATCGCTGGTGTCGCGAGCGCGATCCTGCCGTCAAGCAACGCATCCTCGAATACAACGAGGACGACTGCCGGGCGACCCGCGTTCTGTTGGATGGCATTAGAGGCCTATCATAGGCGCGTGAACCGCTATGCGGCCGAAAACCTACCTTAGTGATGTGCGTAGGACGGCGCATATTGTGGCCGTGATATTTGTCGCCTTCCCGGCCCGCGGATTTTCCCAACCGCTCAATGACCAGCAAGTTTCCGAGCGGATTGTTCAGGAAAGCCGCCAGCGCTATTACGCCACCGGTCACCCGTGCGCCTGTCCCGAAGATCTCGCGCGAAACGGCAGCCGATGCGGTGGCCGCAGTGCGTATAGCCGCCCGGGCGGCGCGGAGCCGAAGTGCTATACGCAGGATGTGACCAAGGCCGAGATTGACGCCTACCGTGCTCAGCATCGCTGAAACGGGAGGCCTACGTGGGTGTGGAGACAACGGGCGGGCTGGTCCCCGCAGCTGAATACGTTCGCGGGTCCACCGATCGCCAGGAATATTCGACGGATAACCAGTCGCTGGTCAATCGCGCTTATGCCGCGACACACGGCATGGCAGTCGTGCGCACCTATTCCGACGAGGCGAGGAGCGGACTGGTCTTCGACCGGCGCGACGCGTTGAAGCAATTGATCGACAACGTTCAGTCGGCGCAGGTCGATTTCACCACCATACTTGTCTACGACGTAAGCCGCTGGGGCCGCTTTCAGGACCCGGACGAGGCGGCATACTACGAGTACATCTGTAAACGCGCCGGCATCCGCGTCATCTATTGCGCCGAATTGTTTGAAAACGACGGCAGCCCGTATTCCGCGCTATTCAAGGCGATCAAGCGCGCGTCCGCCGCGGAGTACAGCCGGGAGCTGTCCGTCAAAGTCTTCGCGGGTCAATCCCGCTTGATCAAGCTGGGCTATCGCCAGGGCGGCTCGGCGGGCTACGGCCTGCGGCGCCTGCTCGTGGACCAGAAGGGCGTCGCCAAAGGGACGCTCTCGCGGGGGCAATGGAAAAGCATCTCGACGGACCGCGTCGTGCTGATTCCGGGGCCGGCCGACGAGGTCGACATTGTCCGCGGGATATTCACATCGTTCGTGAAGCAAAGGAAACACCAGCGCGAGATCGCACGCTTGCTCAATGCGCGAGGGGTCAGCAACGTGAGGGGAGGGCCCTGGCAATGGCATCACGTCCGCCACATCCTCAAGAATGAGAACTATATCGGCAACATCGTCTGGAACCGGCAATCGGCGAAACTTAAAGGAAAGATCGTCAATAACAGTCCTGACAAGTGGGTGCGCACTGAAGGCGTGATAGAGCCGATTGTTGAGCGATCGCTGTTCGATGCCGCGCAAGCCATCATGCGCGAGCGTCCGCCGGGGCTCACCCGGGAGCAAAAACTTGCGCCTTTGCGGCGGCTCTTACGCAGGCACGGCACAATCACCATGCGCCTCGTCAGCAGGAGCGCCGGGGTGCCGTCCGCCAGCTCCTACAACAGATGGTTCGGCGGGTTGCTCAACGCCTACGAGCTGATCGGTTTCACGGCCCGCTCGCACGCTCACAACGGCCGTCCGCGCCGGAGCCGACCCGGAACGACCCGGTGCCTATCCAATGATCAGCTACTGGAAATGCTCAAGGGCCTCTATCGGACCCACGGTTATCTCACGCGAAACGTCATCAACGCGGCAGAGGGCATCCCCTCCGCCGGCACTTATGCGCGCCGCTTCGGAAGTCTGGAGCGCGCTTATGAGCTGATAGGCTTGCCTTCGGTATTTCCGAACCGGCCGCCGCGTAAGCCTCGCCGGTCCCTCGTGAGGCGTTCTGATAAGGAGCTTTTGGACATCTTGCGGAGGCTTCTCCGAAAACACGGCTGCCTCAGCCGGAAGATCATCGACGAGGAGGAAGGCGTTCCTCCCACCGCGACCTATCAAAGGCGCTTCGGCGGCGTTTTGCCCGCTTACGATCGGATCGGCTACGATTTGCAGCGCCGCAGGAGCCGCAGCGCTAAGGACAGGACGAAGAGCCTGTCCAACCGTCAGCTTTTGGACTTGCTCCGCAAGCTGAGACGAAGGCGGGGACGCCTCAGCGCCCGGCTGATCGACGAAACAAAAGGCATTCCTGCGGTAAGCACTTATCACAGCCGTTTTGGAAATCTCTCACGGGCCTATCAGCTCATCCGATATGTCCCGAAACGGACGCCGGTTAAACGACTAGCGGCGGCAGAAAGCTGACCAGGATGAGAGGTTTCAACAATTGTGCGCGAAAATGGGCCAAAGTGTTGAAACGCGCCCGGGCTATCAGGGCCGAACCCCTGAGGAAGGACGCTTGGCGACCCTTCCCCGACGCAGTCGAAGTATGTCGATGTTATACGCAATTCGCGAATTGCGTATAAGACGGGCGGGGAGAGGTCGTATCCCCGGCTTAGTTGCCAGTGCCGACGGTCACGTGATCGCGGATTTCGAGCAATGTTGCAGGGCCAATGCCCTTTACATTGCCGAGATCATCGATAGACCGAAACCGCCCATTGCGCGTGCGGTAATCGACGATCGCTTGCGCGCGTACCGGTCCGATCCTCGGCAGGGTTGTCAACTCGGAAACATTGGCCGCGTTGACGTCGACGCGGTCAGTCGCGGCGGCTTGTGGCGCGTTCGCGGCAGCTTGCGGGCCTTGAGCCGCCAGAGTTTGCTTCCAGGCGCCGTTGGTGTCGGCCTCCAGGATAAGCGATCCATCCCAGCCCGTGCCGTAAATCGCGCGGTCGATGCGCTGGGACACGAAGGTGCTTACGGCGGTTGCGACTTTCGCCGTGACCGGGCTCCGTGTTCCTCCCACATAGGTCTCCAAAAGGTCGATGGTGGATTTCCGCGGATGGCCGTATTTCCAAGCGGTCCACATGAGTTCGCGGGTGGGAGGACCCATTTCCATGACGGCCATCTTCGGACTGACGGCTTGAAGCAGAGCTTCTGTCGTGCCGTTGGCAGAGCCGTGATGGCCAACCTCATAAACGTCGGCCTTGAGGAGCGATGATCCTTGATAGTGCTCCAGGAGATTGGCGATCGCGTCTTCCTCGAGATCGCCGGTGTCCAAAAATGAAGACGCGCCGAAATCAACGCGTACAACGACGGAGTGGTTGTTCGCGTTCTTGAAGACGGTCTGGGTCCAGCCGGGATTGGTCGTGGAGGCTCCCCACAGCACGGTGATTTTCGGATCGACGGTCGGGCATTTTACCGGGTCGATGATGCTGTTGGTCAGGCCCTTGTTCTTCGGAATCTTATTCACCTCGGCGGCAACGAAGCCGATATCGTCCGAAGGGTCCGCGTTCCCCTCGGCGTCCGAAATCTTCTGGTGAAGCGCTTTTTGCTGAGCTCCGCCCGAAGAATCCTCCTGGCCGTTCGTCACGGCATTGAGGATTTTGTAGCGCCCGATCACCGTTGGCACGCCGCGTGTGTGGTCGATGTGGGGATGGGTCAAGATGAGCGAATGGAAAGTTTGATGAAGGTCAGGACGCTGCGCAAAGAAGTTCTGGAGGTAGGCGCTGAGTTCGGCGGTGCTGTCGAATTCCTCGTTGCTCTCGCCGCCGGTATCAATCAGGACGGCGGCGCAGGGAAACTCGATCAGCGTCGAGGCGCCCTGGCCTACATCAATGAAATGAAGCCGCATGGATTGCGGCCATGCGGTCGCCGACAATGCAATGAAGGATACAAGCGCAAAGCCGAGCGTTTGCGCGATGCGACGTGTGGCTCGAAGCAGCATGGCGCGTCCCCCTAGTGTCGCGGGATGGGCAAGTTTGCCCTGTAATTACGGCCTCATACTGCCGCAGGTTGAAGATAGTCTGGCAGTATCATTTTACCGTCATGGTATTTTTGCAGGTGCGAACGCGCTCCCGTGGGGTAGAGGTAGCATTGTGTCCACATCGCAAATAACAAGGCCGCAGGTCTTTGTTTCTTCGGTGTACCGGGAGCCCTCCGTTCCCGGCTCGGAAAAACACCTTGCCATCCGGCGGATGATCCGCGACCTAGCTGCGGATTTGGATATCGACGCGTGGATCGCCGAATACAAAGGACTCACGGGCGGCCACTGGACCGAGATTGTCGACGCCTGCATCGACAATCTTCTCGCATCACAGGTCTTCATCGCCATCCTCTACCGCCGGGGCGGCAACCCCATGCCGCTCGATCCCGGATACGGCTTCGGCACGACGAGCTTTTTCGAGATCGAATTATTCTACGCGTCGTTGCGCCTGATCCCGGCGTACTTTTTCGTCGTGCGGGATTACGAGCCGGAACCCGAGCTTGAGAACCTGATCCGCATTCTCAGGCTCAACGAGTCCGGCAATAACTGGTTTGTGGGCACCGAAGCCGACGTCGAGAACCGCATCCGCGAGTTGCTGGCCGCCATCGCCGGGAACAGGCCGCTCCCCGCCACCCTGCCGAATTTTTGCGATCTCACTTCCGCCTACAAGTCCTTCCGGCCTATCGAGCAGGAAATCCACTCCGAGCGCCTGAGCCTCATCGACCGCTTCGCGCCGGTCGATGCAGGTGACTACGCGCTGGACCGGATCGACTATCTCCTCTCCGAGTCCGAGCAAGCGCCGAGCCGCAGCGCGCAGTTTTCGCGGCTGTGGATCGCTCTCCGCGAACTCTCCAAGCGCCGTTTTGATTCCTTGGACTCTTCCAGCGCAGCGCAATGGCTTAGGGTTGCGCGGCGGCTTCCCTCAATCGGATCCTGGCTCGGCCTCAACGGACCACTCAACGTCGGCGTCCTCGCCGCCTATCACACGCAGAACGAATTGCGGCGGCGCGGCGCGCTTGACGGCGAATTGTTTCCGTATGGGGCGTTTGCCAGCGAATCTTACTCGGTTGGTAACAACCACGCGCAGCCGGGCTGGAAGCGGCGACGGTTCCGCGCCGCCGAGCGCCTCGCGAGCCGTCATGCGCAGCTTCATGCGCATGATCCTTCCGGCGCGCTTGCTATCCGCGGCAACGCCCGACTCCAGCTCGCACGTCTCGGCCGCCCCTGGCTTGTTTGGAGCGCGCTCAATGACTTCAAGCGGGCGTGCCTTATTCGGGAACGGCGCGGCGCGACGCCGTCGCAGATGGGCGAGGCTCTGTTCGACCGGGCCATTGCCGAATTTGCAGTGTCCAACGTGCTGCGCTTTCGCCGTACAAGCGTCCTCGCGATGATGCGCGAAGCCGTCGGCTACATGGAAGCCGACCGCAGTCCGGGACGGGTCGGTTTCCTCGTCTCGGCCAAGCGCAAATTTGCGGACGCGCTCGAGAAGGCCGGGGAGACCGGCGAGGCCGAGGCTCAGCGCGAGAGCGCCCTAGCCTTGGCCCGGCAGTTCGGGATTATCAGCCAGCTTTCCCGCTTGCAGAAAGCCGGTCGCGCCCGCGAGGTTGAGACGGCAAACTAAGTAGTGGACATTCGGTACGTGGGCCGCCCGAGCTGGACGCGCGCCTGCCAGTTAAGCGGGGCGGGCCTTTGCCTCGCCACTTGCTTTGGTATCGGAGCACGGAAACGCCTGCGTTCGCGCCGGACCTTCATGCGACACATCCTCCATTGACTGAAGGTACAGGAAATTGTAATGGCCTTGTCATACAAGTTTAGCGCTTAGCCTAGCACCTAGTTTTCTCCAATCGCTTGGTTCGACGGAATTTTTCTCATGCACGGTTCGCACGTGGCAGATTAACGATGCCTGTTTAGCTGTAGGGGACTTGGGGAGCCATGGCCGGTCGGGGCGGCAAATATACATCCGACGTTACACTTGGCTGGAGAGTGAACGGGGATTTGGAGCCGGCCTATTGGCTAGCACCCAACGCGAAACCTGGCCGCCATCCGCCAACGGAAGTTGTCACCACTCCAGCAGAAGTGATGGCTTATCACACCATCATCGTGGCTCAATCCGGCTCCGGAAAATCGTTCTTCCTGGGGCGGCTAATTGAAGAAATCCTCTTGCATTCCAAAGCGCGGGTTCTTGTCTTTGACCCAAATTCTGACTTCCGTAAAATCCATCAAATAGTCGGTTCGGCGAAATGGGATTGTCCAAGATATGATCCGATAAAAAAAGACGGCCATTTGCCAAGCGAATCCACTCGTCGTACCTTCAAAAGGAATTGGGACAAAGTATCCAAAGTAATATATTCGGTTGACGGGGACACATCAGGACCTGTCCAGCCAGTTGAAATCGACTGGTTGAATTTTTCGATTGATTGGTTTGCCGACGATGCCGATCCCGCTTTCCAAAGCGAGCTGAGACACTGCCATAATTTTATCAACGCGATTCGCGGTGCAATGGGCTCAAAGCCCTATGCATGGCGCAAAAATAAGGAGCTCCTTGATTTCAGTCAGAGTCTTCTGGCGACGACCCAAAATCTAAAAAGCGCTGATGTTTTTATAGAGCTAAAAAAAGCGTTGGGGAATTCGCCAAAATATGATCGCGATCTTGCACATGCCGCCAAATACCGCCCGCTAATTGGAAACGGGGCGGAACGTTTTTATTTCGGTATGGCCCAGGAGGCCCTTCAATCCAGAATTTTTGGGACTGTGACGCCGCCTCCCAAGTTGTCGCCGCCAGCTCGCCTGCATGTTGTCGATCTCCCTTCCATTATCAATCCACTTGTTCGTAAAATGGCGATTGGTAACTTTCTTGATTTGGAATGGACGCGAGCTCGCGCTTTTTGGGCGACTGCTCTCACGCGCAAAGTGGATCGACGAAAGCCTTTGTTTATTGTCCTGGACGAAGCTCACAACATCATTCCTTCGCAACCGAGTCAGCTTGCGCAACGTCGGTTGACTGAGTGGTTCCGCACCATCGCGGCGGAAGGACGTAAATTTGGAATATTTCTTATTCTGGTGACCCAAAGGCCTGACAAAATTGATCCGCTGGTCATATCGGAGTGCGAAAATAAGGCCATATTGAAGATTAGTTCAGAGGCTGTCTTGAAGGAGACCGCAAAGCTTCTGGGATTGAGTTCAGTCCAAAAGAGCGAAGCAAAAAAAGCGTTGAGCTTTTGGCGCGGGCGCGCCCTTCTTTGCGGGCCATGGGCCGGAACTCATCATACGTTTTTGTACACCGCCATGCGTCGTACGGAAGAAGGTGGGCGTAATTTAAACGCGCGGTATTGGGCCCGGCCCGAATAATACGGTCAGTCGACGCGTGCCACGACTAACTTTCCTCTTGACCGCTTCGTCAAGCCTGAGTGAATTTTATCCAACTTATCCAAAGTCGTATCCAGCTTGGCATTGGCTTTCTTGATTTCCTTTATCTCTTCGCGCGCTTGGCGAAGACTCGTGCTTCCGGTATTTGAAGGACGATGCACGCCGCCATGGCCGGTCTTCCATTTTTTCTCCAGCTTCAAGAATGCGCTGCGATACTTCTCAAGTCGAGGGTCTCTTCGCCCCACGGCTATCGGTTCTTTTAAATCTGAACGAATGGTGTCAATTCTGCTCTTGATCGCATGGCGGATGCAGTGGAACTGCGCCGCTACAAAATGCCTCTTGCCTCGCTCGATCTCGAGCCAAAGGATATCGTTTCGCGGGATCTTTTTGTTTTTCCTGTCGCGGTTTCGCCGTTGTCGATTGTTCCGTGATTCCAACTTAAGGGCGCGTTGAAAGGCTCGCGCAAAATGATCAAAAGCGTTCCATGCTTCATGGACTGCGGCTTTTGCGAGCGCCTTATTATTGCTTAGCCGAAATGCGTATTCGCTTCTCTGTTTGTAATTGGCGTATTCGTGCTCCAGGGCATGAATTATCGGTACCAAAATTGGTAAGGCCGTGCTCTTGCTCGTCGGCATGGCAAATTAGGGCCCATGAAACTGCTCAGCATTTCCTGACTGACTGTTGGCGTCCAACAGTTCAATGAGGTGACAAAGCCAAGTCAGCCAAACGTACGTTTGCTGTGGGAGGGGCGCTTGGCCGCGGATTTCGGCTTCAGCAAGGGCGGGCCAATATCATCAGCAAGGTCGACATATTTGATGTGCCCCGCCGGTCCGTATAGTGCATGTGCGTCCAACGGCGGGATGCAGCGATCGCGCTCCAGTCGGGCGATCGTTGCCCTTCGCTTCTTCAGGACTGCCGCGTCGCTCAACATAGCTCCCCCTCATCGTACATCGGAATGTTGCTCGCGGTGGTTACGATGTGGTTGAGTGTGACCATTAGAGGCTGTATACCCAACCGCAAATGTGGCCTTTGCGTTAATGTTTTGTGAACTTAGCACTGGGCAATTCTCCAAGTCAGCATAAAAAATATGCAACTTCCACAATTTCATCCAAAGTGGTAAACTTGCCACAAGTTCGTCAAAGTTAGCTAAACTTGCCTCTGGCCCACTCCGCCATTTCCTGACATTAAGATTAGGAGCACGCGGTTTTCAGCCAGCGAGAATCTCCTCCCTGACGTGACTTAGAGATCGATATGGTCAAAGGCAGGAATGGCCTGTGGCGAAACTCCAGATAACAGGCGCTAATGTTCTTCGCGGTCTGGTTCGACTCCGGTATGGTGCTGCCTCGCCGGACGGCCGCGCGCGGCTGCAGCGAGACTTGAAACGATTTCGCGCTCTGTCGAATTCGAAAATTTCTGATACTGCCATCGACAATTGGTTTCGGCGTGGTGCCGGAGGTCCCCAGCGCGGACGATCGATTACATTCTTGTTTGACTATTTCATACGCAATGTGACGCTCAGCGGTTCGGCCACTAAGGAGCAGAAAAATTTGTATACGGCGGTCACGGAGTTCCTTAGACCTCCGGCGCATGTCTCAGTTGCTCCTGAGCCGCAAAATTCTTCCGAAGGCAACATGTCTGCGAAGAGGGGGGCTGTGGCGGGATGGAACCACGATCAGGATGACTTGCTTCAGTTTCGAGCAATCGAAGGCTCCTATCAAATTATTCGTCCGCCTGCCTCCGAAAGAGATGTCTTTATCCTCGAGCCGATGGCCATAGTGGTCGACGAACAGCGGAGTTCGGCCAGCCTTCAAATGTATTCGCATAATCTGCGCATGCGCCAATATCTCTATACCGGAGATCTCTACGCCAGTTTCCGTTACGGCTTTAGTTTAATTCGACGTGAGCATGAGGAAAACCCGGATAGATACGCGATCCGATGTGTCAATATTCATATCGGAACCCACCGGGAGGCCGAGGGCTACACGTCACATTCGTGCCTTACCGGTCTCATGCTTCGTGGCGTTGCCGGCGATGCCGGCCCGATTAGGACGACGGCTACACCATTCGTTGCGTTGAAAGCGCCCCCTCCTCATTTCGATTTTGATTTGGCGGATTTTCTCAGCGTCGCTGGCGAGTTGCGACGTCTCCACACGAATTCCGCTATTCTAATTGGTGAGGTTCGATCGCCGACTCCCTTGTTCCAGTTTTGCAGCAAGCTTTATTCCGAGCTTAGGAAAGACTTCTTAGCAGGCCTTGTCCTTCAAACATTGCGACCGGAGTACGTCGAGCAGGCGGTGCTATCGGGTGCAACAGGGACCGGCGGTACCCCGTTTACGATCTGGACCCGTGCGGTCAATGCGCACGCCACTGGACTGGCATCAAACCTCTCGGCGGGAAGCCCGTGAGTTCAACTGAGCGCGTCCGGCTCTGCCGGACCGGGCTCTATTCCACCCCCATTCGCGGCTGTCACCGAGCCCCGCAGGTCCCGAAAGTGGGAAGCGGGTCTCGGCCCTTCGGGTGACAATCCCTTGCGCACTAAGAATAATGTACTCCTCGCCGGGGCAGTCGGTCCCGCGTCCCTGTCGCTCGATCGCGAGCGACAGGCGCGATGCTGACATGGGGTAATTGCGGGCGCTGCTAGTCTTTGCCTGCGATGATTCTCACGGAGGCAAACATGCAGCACTTTGTTGGGTTGGATGTATCGCAGGAGATGACCCACCTTTGCGTCATCGACGGCGACGGTAAGGCTGTCTGGCAAGGAAGGTGTCTCTCGACCCCCGAGGACATTGCCGCAGCCATCCGCCCGAAAGCGTCTGACGTTGTCAGAATTGGGCTCGAAAGTGGCCCTTTGTCCACCTGGCACTGGCACGCGCTGAAGGCGATGGGCTTGCCCGTGGTGTGTCTCGATTCTCGGCACGCCCAGGCAACCATGAGTGGCCAAGTGAATAAGACCGACAAAGGCGATGCCTATGGATTGGCGCAAATTGTCAGAGCTGCCTGGTACCGAGAAGTTGGCGTGAAGAGTCTCGATAGCCATACGATTCGATCGATGTTGGGCGCGCGGGCCCAGCTCGTTGGAACGCGGGTCGAGGTTACCAACCAGATCAGGGGCATCCTCAAGACGTTCGGCATCGTGTTATCGAGACGAACGGGCGAGCCTTTCGAACGACTGGTGGCCGAGGCGTGTAGCAACAGTGGCAGCATGCTCGATCACACCGTGCGGTCGTTACTCTCCGTCTATTCCTGCCTCAAGGACCAAATTCGACACCTCGATCGCCAGCTTATGGCCCGCGCCCGAAACAGCGCCGTATGCCAGCAGCTAATGACCATCCCGGGCGTCGGCATCCTCACGGCACTCGCATTCGTCACAGGGATTGATGATCCGTCGAAGTTCGCCAAGTCCAGCAGCGTTGGCGCCTACTTCGGCCTGACGCCTCGATGCTACCAATCGGGCGAGATCGACCAGAACCGAGGCATCTCAAAATGCGGCGACGGCCTTGTTCGCACCTATTTGTTCAAGGCCGCCGGCACACTGCTAACGCGAGTAGAAAAATGGTCGGCGCTCAAAGCCTGGGGCCTTCGCCTTGCCAAGCGCAGTGGCCTGAAGAAGGCAAAGATAGCCGTTGCACGTAAGCTGGCCGTCCTCATGCACAGGATGTGGGTGGACGGCGCACCTTATCGATGGTCGGCGGCCGAGCCGGCCGCAGCAGCTTGAACATGGGAGGTCACGCAGCAAAGTCCGTCGCTCGACGGTAGTCTTGTCCCTTGCCGGGACGAGCAGCGGCAAGCCCGCCAGGAGCTATGCAGCCCTCTCTTCGGAGCGGATTGCGTTGCTGACATTGGGAGCCGCAGCGTCCGATGCCATGCTGTGGCGAGCATTAGTCTCGACCACGAAGAGAACGCTGAAACCGGCAAGGCAAGTCTAATGTTTCGCGGCCACCAGGGCTCAGGTCCGCTTTGCGGCCCATAGCGGACCTGCGCTCCGCATTGCGTCGCGTCCGTTAAGGGCCAAAATGGAGCTTCCTAGGTCTGGCTTGTGCGATGTCCGCTACGGTCCCGATTGTGTTGCAAAACTCTTGTTGAGAGGGCCGCTGAACCGTGATTCCGTCGAATAGGACGATGATTCGCGGGAGCGGTCGATGATGGGGCGGCGAGAGCGCGGACACACGCCTTCGCGGTGGATTCCTCGCGATATTCATGAGGACGCTCGCGATGTCGCGCGCACATTGGCCAAAACCGCCGCTTTCGAACAATCACGCCGGGAGCGCAAAAAGGTCGAGATGTGTTTTGCTCACATGAAGCGAATCTTCAAACTCGATCGACTTCGACTGCGAGGCTTAAGTGGTGCCAAGGATGAGATCCTATTGACCGCAACCGCTCAGAACCTGCGGCGCCTCGTCAAGTTCCTCTGTCGCCCGCCGCCATCGCTCGACGAGGTCCCCTGTGCAGCGTAAGCCTCGGTAACGCTGTTAGAGGCTCTCAGCGGAAAACCCATAAGCTGACGAACGCTCAAATACAGCCCAGCGGCCAAAAGGCAGCCGAGTTTCGCAACACAATCGTCCCGATAGCGACCAAATTCTGCAGCGCAGCGAAACGCCGCTATGGGCCATTTTCGACCGAAGGGCGCTGCAATAAAATGTGCTCCGGACGCCGAAGCCGCAGTGCTCGGAGACCAGAAACCGGCCGCACACCATAGGATTGTTATGTATTTAATAACACTATAAGGTTGCTATGGATTTAATAATGTGAGAGCTTTCCTATACCAACGGCAGGGACCGCACCTGCACAGCCCGATCGAAGGGCGCGATTACGAGGTTTCGTCGCGCCAGCGGGAATCAGGGAGTGCTAGAGTGACGTTCGATCGAGCATTTTTCCTGAAGAATCTATTTCCGATTATCAACGTAATATTGTGCGGGGGGTTCTCAATCATCACGTTGGTCTACGCACCGGGCGATCCCGTCATGACCCGGCTCATTAGCGTTGTCGCTGCAATGATCGGGTTTTTATCGGTAGGCCAGATCGCGCGTTCTTCAGAGTTCGAAGAGGAGAAGAAAATCCTGGAGGGGGTGGGCGCGAAGATCGACAGGCTTCTGTATTTGGAAGGCGATCTGCACCTAGCGAGAAATCCGAAGGTGGGGGCTGGGGCCGATGAGTATTTGTTGGTGTGGGGAAGCTTCTCCGGCGCGTATCGGGCGTACAACCCGGCTTACAGAGTCGAACGAGCCGCCGGGATGGCTGAAAACCGCCAGAGGCTCTTCGAGGAAGTTTTTATCCCCCGCTACCAGCAGAAAGATGCCTGTGCTTACTATTTATTCATGACGAAGGATGGAGATGGAAATCTGCGGTACTTCAAGACTCTCATGCAGGACCTCGATGGTTACTGTAGGAGAAAAAAAGTTGAAATACCGGATCTCCAATCGAAAATCAAAGTTCGCAAATTGGGCCATAAGCCGGCCTTGAGCCACCCCGAGATGTACATCGGCACGCAGCGCGAGAAGCCGACTGTGGTCTATGAGTTGCGAGAACCGCAAGCGGAGCACGGGAATCCCACTTACTACGGCGTCGTTTGCAACCTCTCTTTTTATCAAGTGTGCACGAAGGAATTCGATCGGGAATGGGAGGAAGCCGGCACGGGAGGAGACGTCGATATCTGGTCATGATCGCACGTCAGCGGACACGAAAGAAGATGCCGAATTTGAAGAAAATCGCGGTTTCGCCGCTGCGGGCGGACGAGAAGCAGATCATCCGTGCGTGGCCTCCGTATCGTCATCCATTTGAAGCGCTGGATTACGCGCTAAGAGACGGCGGCTGGCTGGATCATTACGGAAATGTTCTAGGCTGCATCACCCTGGGCGCTCACGTCGGAGGGGAGCTCGTGGGTTTCTCTCTCCTTGTTCCTCACGCTGCGGCGACCGCAGAGTTCTATGTTGCCGTGAAGGGGGACAGGTTGCACGAGGGTCTCGGCGCGCAAATCTGCATCGAAACCTTGAAGGAGGGATTTGTTCGTCACCCGATCAACAAGATTTTTCTCCGGGTTCGCACCAACCACGATGTCGGCATCAAGCTTTACGGAAGGCTTGGGTTCGCAATGGCGGGTCAAGTCTCGGAAGTGACGAACAATGTCATGACGGATTTCTACGTCATGGAGATGACGCGAGATCGCTTTAGCGAAATCTATGGAGAGCAAGGCGCTAGCCCCGTCCTATTCAGTGCGCCCAAAAGCGCGCATCACCAGTGAAATGCGTAAAGCCAAACTCGCGAAAGTCCAAGCCGCGACGCGGCTAATCTTGCGCGACACCTTGCGCCGAGCGGCGCGAATGCCGGCGCCTTCGGCCATCACTAGCCGGGTGGCGTATTTCTTGGAAGTCTTTTCAGGGTGCCCATCCGCCGTTAGTGCGGTGCACCGAATTGCAGGCCGGTGAAGACCGATCCGGGTCAATAGCGTCGGTTCCCAGAACCTACATCGAGGTCCGTTCTTGGGCCAATAGCCGACATCACTCCTGGTCATTGTCCGCCCAATGCTAGAGCGCTTGAGAGCCACTAAAGGGGGTTGACCGTGCACCCGCAATTAGAGAACGCTCCTGCGGCTGCCCTTTTAACTGGTCTCGGAGCCGCACACGTCGCGCATGTCGCCTTACGGTGTCGCCCCTGCGAGTGCCTCCAATTATTTGAAATCTGGGGTCTGCGACTCAATGCCCTTCAAGTTCGAGAAGGGGCTGGTGGGGTGTATTGGCTCGCCGTTTTTCTTCAGGCCGGTCGTCGCCGGAGACGAACTTGCCCCAGAGATTGACGTAAGCGAGCCGCTCGCCGTCATCCGTTTGCACGTTCATCGACAGCGCCGCGCGGGAGTTGCCCGCGCTGAGGCTCAGGGTCGATGCAACGAGGAACTTGCGCCACATGGCCGGTGACCGCTCATCAAGCACCCGCCTTCAAATATTTCCGCAAATATCCTCGGGTCAACGCAGCCCATAAACTTTGCCGGAAATTACCAAGCGTTCCATGCGGCCCACGCTCACGAAGCACTCGGCGCCTCCCGCGGCTAGGCGCTAAGACGCGTCGGGCGGGCGGGCTGCGGGCCTGGCGCCAGACATTCCCTGATTTCTCGATCGGCCAGCCCTCGGCGTTCCATCAGCGCCTTGGCAATCGCCGCAACCGCTCGCGCGTGTTCCCTGATGACCGTGCACGCACTGGCGTAGCCCTGGTCGAGAATCTCCCGCACTTCCGCATGCAACTCCTCGGATACGAGCAGCATCTGCTCGGCCGCGCGGGGTGCACGCCACAGCAGCGGCAGGCGCTTCGACAGCCCGAACGATGTCGCCATCTTCATCGCCAGATTCGTCGCGTGTGCAAGATCGGACGTGTCCGAACCGCCGGCGCCGGCGGCAACGGTGCCCAGCACGATCTCCTCGGCCGCCCTCCCGGCCAGAGCGACGGCAATCCGGCGCTCCAACGCTTCCCGCGTCAGGCTTTGCTCGCGCGGGTCCATGACGGTGACCGCGTACCGCTCGCCGCGGCGTACCAGCGACATCGATACCTTCGCCGCCACCTCCAGCACGATCGCCACGACCGCATGGCCGCTTTCGTGGGTCGCCGCCCGCTCGATCATTTCTTGCGGGAGATGGCCGTATTCCTCATCGAGCGCGTTGAACAGGTCTTGCATCGCCATCGTGCGCTGCTCCTGTCGCGCGGCCCGGCGCGCAAGGCGCACCAGGCGCTCCACGTCGGCCCCCGTGCTGCCGACGGCGCTGTTCGCGATTCCGCAGAGCGCCTGTCCGGAAAGCTCCTCGCCCAGATGAAATCGGAAGATGCCCTCAAGGTCGTCCGGCCCGGGCAATGCCATCTCCAGCGCGTGATCCAGCCTGCCTGCTCGGACCAGCGCTGGGTCAAGATGACTTGGATCATTGCAGGCCGCGATCACCACCACGCCATCGCGGCTTGCCACGCCATCGAGGCACTCCAGAAGCGACGCCATCACCGAATGCCACCAATCCCGGTTCCTCTTGCCCAGGCGATTGTGGGCCTGCAGCGCGTCGACCTCATCAATGAACATGATCGAGGGCGACAATTTGATCGCCCGATCGAAGTCTTTGCGCATCGCCTTGAGGACGTCGCCGAGGTGTCCCTCGTCGCTCCGCTGCCATTGGGCATAGGAGGTGGCGATCAACGGCACCTCGCAGCTGGCGGCCAGCGCCCTCGCGAAGATCGTCTTTCCCGTTCCGGGCGGACCGTAAAGCAGCAGGCCCCGGTCCACCTCGTCCCAGGAAATGACCTCGGCCTTGTAGTCGGCGAGATCGCGGATTAGGGCTTCCCCCCACGCGCGGGCCTTGCCCATCCCGTGCAAATCCTGCAGCAGGACCTTCGATTTCCGCCCGACCGCGGTCGGCTTCGCTCTCATGAATCCTTATCGGCCTCGCGCGCCGCTCCCTGATAACGCGAGCTTCGTGGTTGTCGTTTTTTTATTGGTTCCGGGCACGCGCTGCCCACGGGCGTGCCGCAGCTCGAAGACGCTACCGCGGTGCAGAATCCCCTGCCAAGAGTCCGAAACCAGAACGGATTAGAAAAATCCCGACGCGATGGCTAAGGCCGTGGCGCGCATGCCGCCTTCGGCGTCGCCATGCTCATGTACGCCGGGTGCATTGTCCCTACGAATTCGCACGGCTTCGCTGCGGCATCGTTTTATTTGATCGCTAAGGGGCTCCGCCCCTCCCGCGCAAGGCATCCCGACACGTCTCGCCGACTCCCCGCGTCTCTACGCTGCGCGTGGACCCTCGTGCGGACCCTCGCCGTCCGCGCTTTGCCGTATCGCCATGTTTCCCGATCCCGGCCGCGACCCTTTCAGGGGCACTCCGAGTTCGGCCGCGATCGCCCACGCTCTCAGGCGGAACGCATCCGCTCCTCAATGACGGCGGCCTGACCGGGCCAGCGGTGCTTGAAATAGATCAGACTCGCACGAATCGCCGCATCGTTTTCGGACGCCTGGTCGTTAAGCTCGGCGCCGCGCCCGTCGAACACGACACCGGGAAATTGGGGCAGTTCGCCGGTCGCCCGTTGAGGCGGCTTGCCGGACGCGTTGGTCGACTTCGGCCGATGGCCGGTAGGTATCGATGGCAAGCTGTCGCGCATGGGTGTTTCTCCGAGAGAGCAGGCTTCGACATCGCACGTGACGTGTGCGCGCGATGACCTGGCACCTACGAGCGAGGCCGAAGCGCTTCAAGGCGGGCGAACGTCCCGTCTTCGTCCGGCTCCCGCCAAGTGCCGTTCCTTTTCGAAGATTCCGAATTGATAGTGCGGCCTGGGCGCCAGCGCACTACGTTCGTTGCCACCCGGCCGCAAGGCAAGTCCAGAGCGCCTCGATCGCCCATATCACAGATTTCTCAGTCATTCGGACGGAGCCGCGGCGGTCAAGGCTTTCCGGCGCATCAAAAACGCTCCGCTACGGCGTTCGATCGTTCGCTTGCTTGAGGCCATCGCCTACAGGCTCCTAAAGCCCTATCCCTGCCACAAGCAGTTGTGGCAGCATGCGATCACACGCTGGATCAAGCATCTCGGCTCGGTGTTGCGTCATGAGACCAGTCCCGAGACTGTCAGCCGCCGCCGCGCTCGTCGCGGCGCTGGTCTACCGTCCGATCCTCATTCATGCCGAGCCGAGCCCGTTCTTTCTGGGCAAGACCATCACCATCTACGTCGGCGCTCCGCCGGGAGGCGGCTTCGATCTCAACGCCCGCGTCGTGGCGCGGCATCTCGGCGAGCACATTCCGGGCCACCCGGCCGTCATCGTCTCCAACATGCCTGCCGCCCACGGGATCACGAGCGCCAATTTTCTCTTCAATACGGCGCCGCGGGACGGCACTGCCCTCGGGGCGCTCCTTCCTTACACCACCGAGTATCAGGTGCAGGGCATTGAGGGCATAGATTATGATGCCGTGCGGTTCGGCTGGATCGGCAGCATCGCGCCGAGCAACGAGGTCATGTACGTTTGGCACACCGTGCCGGTTTACGGCATCGAAGATTTAAAAAACCGCGAAACGATCCTCGCGGTCTACGGTCCGGTCGAAACCTTTGCGCACCTCTTGAACGTCGTTGCCGGCGCGCGCTTCAAGCTCGTCAAGGGTTATCAAGGCACCAACGACGCGCATCTCGCGATGGAGCGCGGCGAGGTCGAAGCAGCGTTGAGTTCGCTGCCGCTCTTGCGGGCTTCCCGGCCGGAATGGCTCAAGGACAAATTGATCCGCGTCTTCTTCTATCAGGGTTTCACACGCAGCCCGGACCTGCCGGACGTGCCCGCGAGCATCGAGCTCGCCAAGACCGCGGCCGAGCGCGACGTGCTTGCCTTCTTCATCAATAACTCGACGATCGGGCGCGCTTACGCGGCGCCTCCCGGTCTCGCACCGGATGTCCTCGCCACGCTGCGGACAGCGTTCGACGCTACCATGAAGGACGAGCAATTTCTCGTCGACTGCCGCGCGAGCAAGTTCGATGTGAGTCCGCGCTCGGGCACCGATCTTCAACGAATCGTCGCGCGTATGGTCGCGATCGATCCGCAGACGCGCGCGCGCGTCCGCGAGATCGCCGGAACGGGCCTGTGAACGCGCGCATCGACTAGGTTTTATTAATACGCCGCCCGCATCGCGGCAAAGCCAAGGGGGGTTGAAATGCATCGGCGACACGCGAAGAAGAATATTCCGATCGAACTGCTCCGGGCGCTGGTCACCGTTGTTGACACCGGCAGCTTCACCCGGGCGGCCGACGCGCTCGATCTGACGCAATCCGCGGTCAGCGCGCAGATCGCACGGCTCGGTCAGGTCCTTGGCGGGAACATCTTCGCCAAAGGGCCGGGCAACATGATGCTCACCGACCGCGGGACGATGATTCTGCAATTCGCCCGGCGCATGCTCGCCATCAACGACGAGCTTCTCGCCTTCGCCGGGCCTAATGCGGGGCCGCGCCGTTTCATGATCGGATTCCCGGCCTGGCTCGGGCACCAACGGCATATGGAGATCTTCGCGCGCTGCTCCGCGAGCGCGCCGAATGAACATCTCGGCTTCCGCTGCGACCGCACTGAACGGCTGATCGGCGATCTCGACACGGGGTCGATCGATGTCGCCTATTTGTGCGCCGCGATCGAGCCGCCGCGTGACGCCGTCGCGCGATGGACGGAGCCGTTGCTATGGGTGAAGTCGCCGCGACTGAAGCTTTTGCCCGGCGGGCCGATTCCGCTCGTCAGCTGGCCGGGAACGACCGGCGACCGGGTCGCAGTCGAATTGCTTCAGGAAAACGGGATGAATTTCTTCGTTTCCTTTTCCGCGTCGGACTTTTCCGCGCGGCTTTCTGGCGTCGTCGCTGGCCTCGGCGTGATGGCGGTGCCGGCGCAGGCCGTCACGCCCGAATTGGAAATCATCCGCGACGGCCTGCCGAAGCTGCCCGAGAATAAATCGGGCATCTTCGCGCGCGTTGGGCTCGACCTTCGCCGGTATGCCCCGCTCCTGAAAACGCTGACGGAAGTTCTGAGGCCCGTGCCCGAAGTAAGCGCGCCCGGCTTGCAGGATCATACCTCTGCGAGAAAACCAATCCTGCTTCCCGCAGAGGGCGTATGAATTTCTCTCACGCCTACAAATATTCATAGCACTTCAAGAACAAAATTTTTGGACGGGCGCTGCAAAAGTTTCCGGTTGGTGCAACACTGGGGCGAAATTCGCGTCCTCACTCGCGGGTGGTTATATGCGGTCCCAATCACTCACGTGCGCGCAACGCACGAAACCAGGCGGCAAAAGGTTTAACCCGCATCCGGCCGCGCATTACATCGCCCAGAGAACGCGCGAACTGGCTGTTCTCGCCCATTACGACGGCTGCGAAGACCTGGCCTATATGCTTGAGCTCGCCACCATCGAGGCGGAGAACATGGGCGGCGCCCCGGAGGGATGCAGCGTCTCCTAAAGGACGACGAGAGATTCGCCGAGGCCCTTCTTCGCGAAGGCGCCGATGCCTTGCTTTCCGGTGACGTGGAGACTGGCAAAACCCATTCTGCGCAGCTGCATCAAGGCAATCGTAGGATTTGAAAAGCTCGGGGCCGCGACCGGCGCGCCGCTCAAGAGCCTGATCCGCATGTTTGGTCCGCGCGGCAATCCACAGGCCAAGAACCTGTTCAGCGTAATCGGCTACCTGCAAAAGCGGGCGGGTATGTGCCCGCATGTGGCGGGGTAGAGGAGGCGACTTTCGCAGCGCGCTTTTGCAGACTGGTGGCCCGGTGTGGCCAATGCGATTGCGCCACTATGCATCCGGCTTCCATACTAAAAGCCAAATCGGTGACTTCCTCCCAGCGAGATAGAGACGCAGATACAGTTTGACTGGATGCCCGTCGATATTCTCGCGCGTTCGAAACCACCCCTGTTCTCTGAATTCCAATACGTGCCGTGCATGCGCCGCCGTTCATGGCGTATAAGGCTTTGTTTCGTTTGTTTATGGAAGTTATGATTTGCTTAGTTTAGCTAAGTGAATCAGCGATATTTTAAACTGGCTTCTGATTTGAAAATATGCTAATATGCTAAGCATGGCTAAGCATACATCAGGAAAATTAAACTGGCTGGAGGAGCATCTACCCGAAGGGCTCGTCGTGGATGCGGCCTGGCTGAGCAAACACGGCTACTCGACCTCGCTGCGCAGCCAATACGTCTCCGCCGGCTGGCTAGAGCAACCGGCCCGCGGCGTCTATCACCGCCGCTTGCGCGGTGCGCTGACATGGCAGCAGATCGTTATCTCGCTGCAGACGATCCTTGCCCATCCGATCGAGGTCGGCGGGCGCACCGCACTCGAGCTGCAAGGCTACGCACATTATTTGCCTCACGATGCGAAGGAAGTGCATCTCTACGGCTCGAAGCCGCCGCCCAATTGGCTGCACAAACTGCGCGTGGGCGTGCGCTTCGTCTATCACAACGATCAAAAGCTGTTTCGCAACCAGCCCATCACCCGTGGGCTCAGCCATCTGAATTGGGATGTTGCGAAGGGGCAGGGTGAGAGCACGGATGCCATTCACGGCGGCCTTACCCTGCAGCGCTGGGGTCAATGGAACTGGCCCTTGACGCTATCGAAGCCGGAACGCGCTCTCTTTGAACTGCTCGACGAGCTCCCCAACCGCGAGAGCTTCGATCAGGTCGACAAGCTGATAGGAGGACTCACCAACCTCAGCCCACGTCGCTTGCAAAAACTGCTCGCCGATTGCCGCAGCGTCAAAGTGAAACGACTGTTTTTCTTCTTTGCCGACCGGCATCAGCACGCATGGCTGAAGCGGCTCGACAAGAGCGTCATCGATCTCGGTCAAGGCAACCGCATGCTCGTCAAAGGCGGCCGGCTGGACCGGACCTACAAGATCACGATCCCGGAGGCGCTGGATGGCGTTCCGTGAAATCTACCGTCGGCAGGCCGCGCTGCTGATCCGCACCTTACCGTTCGTCGCCGCCGAGAAATGCTTCGCCCTCAAGGGCGGCACCGCGATCAACCTGTTCATTCGCGACATGCCGCGCCTGTCGGTCGATATCGACCTCACCTATGTGCCGATCGAGCCACGCGAGACATCGCTGCTCGCCGTGGAGGCCGCGCTGCGGCGCATTGCCCAGCAAGTGCGGGCCAAGATGAAAGAAGCGCGTGTCCACGAAGGTCGCCTCCAGCCCGAAGGCAAGGTCACCAAGCTGATTGTGCGAGCCAATGACATCCAAACGACCATCGAAGTCACGCCGGTTATCCGGGGATGCGTCTACGAACCGAAACTTCGCGCGGTATCCGCGGCCGTTGAAGAGGCCTTCGGCTTCGCCGAAATGCCAGTGGTGTCGTTCGCCGATCTCTATGCCGGAAAGATCGTCGCCGCGCTCGATCGTCAGCACCCCCGCGATCTGTTCGACGCGCGCGATCTGCTCGCCCATGAGGGCATCGATGATTTATTGCGCCGCGCCTTTATCGTCTATCTCCTGAGCCACACCCGCCCCATGGCCGAGGTGCTCGCGGCGCGGCGCAAGAACATCAGCCAGGACTACGCCCGCGCCTTCGACGGGATGACCGAGGAGCCCATCGCCCTCGAAGAACTTGAGCAAGCGCGCGAAGCCTTGATTGAGAGCATCGTCGGAAAGATGCCCGATGCTCACCGCAAATTTTTGATTTCGTTCGAGCGCGGCAAGCCTGACTGGGCGTTGCTCGGACTGCCCGAGGCCGCCAATCTACCAGCGGTCAAATGGCGCCAGCAGAAGCTCGATGAGTTGTCCGGCGAAAAGCGAGGGGCTCTCGTCGCCCAACTCGAAAAGGTCCTGAGCGATTGATCTGCCGGGCGGCGGTTCGTTCGTCTACCAGCCGCGCTTTTCCTGAGCGGCGATCCAGGCCATCAAGATCGAGCGGCGCGCGCAGAGCACCGCGCCGAGCCTGAAGATCGGCAGTCGCGACGTCTCGGCCAGGTGATAGACCTTCCTGCGATGCGCGCGGTCTCCGAAAAGGAAGCCCGCGATCTCCTCGGCGCCGCGCAAAAGATCGGGCGCGAGCTCACCGCCCCGGGGCAACGCGCCGTTTGTTGTCTCCATAGTCTTGCTCCTTCGCCTGCCGAGGCGGCAAACGAAAGGGCAGATACAAATACAGGTCGGAAATTCGGATCAATCGAATTCCGCGTCCAGAACAAAACGTTTCGAACGATTCACACGGAATCCGGCACGGCCGCGGAACAAGATTTGATCGTTGCGATGTAGTGCCGGATAGATCCGAACGCGGTGAATGCACCCGTATGCTCGGCGCATCGCATCACCCATTCCGCCGTGACGTTCGCGCGCGGGCGCGCCGCCGAAAATTCCCCGTGATCCATTCGCGTTTCGCCAAACTTTCCCAAGCATTGCCAGGCGCTCCGCGCTTTCCATCTTGCCGCGAATTCGCGCGGCGCTTTTAGATCACGCCTCGGTGTGAAGATCGTGATGGCGCGTGGTCACGCGTCAGTCTTTCACGCCGATCAATAAGCGTTAGAGGAGGTTGTAATGTCATCTACCATTCAAATCGGGCGAAGGCTCATCCCTATCGAGCATATCGCTCTTGTCGAGCCGTTCGATCCGTCGACGGCGGCCGGCATCAACACGGAGAAGGACTTTCGGGCGCGTGTCGTGCTGATCAACCGCGACAGCGTGCTGACCGAAGAGACCCCGGCGATCTTCGCCGAGGTGTACGGGTTTCGGGTGCTCGCGACCGATAATATCGCGACTAATCCCGCCGTGCGATTTTCCGTGGAGACCTTTGAGCCTGCGGAGGGGTTCAATCCGAGCAAGCCCTTTGTGACGCGGCTGCTGTGGCGGGACGGCGACGGTAACTCCCAGAGCAAGTTGCTGCTGAGCGCGCCCGAGGTGGTGCTCGCCGTGGCCGTGAAGGGCGAAGCCGAGAGCGTCGGCGCCTCCGGCGACGCCGATGCCGTTCGGAGCGAAGCGACATCGTCGCGGCGGCGCAGGACACGGCGGCGGGAGCCGGCAGCGGCTCCGGCTTAGTCGGGAGCTTGGCACGTCCTTCCCTGTGCACAGGGAAGGACCGAGCTCTATCCCGCCGCTTTGCGGCGCGGGACCGAGCCGCCAGGATTCCGCAAACGGGATGCGGCGTCTCGGCCCGGAGCCTGCCCCTGCGGAGGCAGGGGGTGACGATCGCCTCGCGCGGAATAAGGACAGCCTGCGGCTGACTTTTATTTCCCGTGTTTGGGGGCCTGCCGCCCCCCGGCCGTCAAGGCCAAGACGAGCGGAAAACGGGGCCGTGTGGCCACTTCGCGGCTGCCCGCACCCAGACCCCGTTTTCCGGCCTTGACAGCCACCCCCGGCCAAAAGGGCTGCCCGTCGGGTTTGCTGCGCAAACCCGCCTTCCAAGAGGCGGGAAGTGCAGGGAAGGGAATCTTTGGCACGCCCTTGAACGCGATGGCAACGCGCTATGGCCGCAAGGCCAGGGCGCTCACATGAATTCAACCCATGGCGAGCATTCGCAAACGACAGTGGAAGAACGCAGACGGCGAGATGAGCACCCGCTGGCTCGTCGATTTTTACGACGCCGAGGGCAAGCGCGACCGCAAGCTTTTCGATACGAGGCGCGGCGCCGAGGACTTCCGCGTCGACATCGAAGGCCAAATCCGCAAGGGCACCTTCCGCCCCGACGCCAGCAAGGTTACGGTCCAAGAACTCGCCGAATTGTTTCTCGCCCATTGCGAAGCGCGCATGCAAAGGCGCGAGCGCATGACCCGGCGTAACTTCCAGACCTATCAGGGCTATGTCCGCAATTACATCTGCCCCGATCCGGAATGGCATGCAAAGAAGCATACGACCCCGAGCCACGCCTTCCGCTTTTTCGACAAAGGCATCGGCCACAAGATGCTCGCCTCACTTACCGTCGGCGCTGTCACAAAATTTCGCGACGATCTTCGCGCCTTTGGCCTCTCCGTGCCGACGACGCGCAAAATCCTCGGCATGCTTCAGGTGATGCTGGCCTACGGCATCAGTCTTGATCTTATCGCCTTCAATGCCGCCAAGGACGTGGAGGTCATCGGAAGCCGCGCCGACGAAAGCCGCCAAATCACTCCTCCCAGCCGGGAAATCATGCGCCAGCTGATCGAACTCGCCGACGAGCGGTTCCGGGTGATCCTGTTGTTTGCCGCGTCCTCCGGCGTGCGCGCCGGCGAGCTGCACGCGCTACGCTGGCGGCATATCAACTTCGAGCGCAAGGAAGTCCGCATCGAAAGCCGCGTCGATCCCTACCGTGACGAGGACGTTCCCAAGACCCGTGCCGGCCTTCGCACCATTCCGCTAGGTGAAGGCGTCGTCCGCGCACTTCGCGGCTGGCGACAGATGACCTGCTATGCCAAGGCGGATGATCTTGTGTTCCCGAACTTCAAGAGCGGCTACTGGAACCACGACGCCATGATCAAATCGAAATGGCGACCGCTCTTCAAACGCCTGAAAGCCGCGTGGCAGCAGCAGCGCCGCAACGAGGCCCCGGAGGAATTCAACTGGCATGCGCTGCGACACTTCGCGATCTCATGCTGGATCGACGCCGGCTTGCCGCCCAAGACCGTGCAGACTTTCGCCGGCCATTCCAGCTTGCAGGTGACCATGGACCGCTACGGGCACCTGTTCCGCTCCGACAGCCACGGCCGCGCCATGGACGCCATCGCCGAGACGATCGACAGCCCAACCGTGGCCGCGCCGCCCAAGCAGGCGCACCGGAAGTGGTCGGATTTTGTGCCGTAACGTGGCCTGGATGTCTATCGAGGCGCAGCCTTCCGCAAATGCTTCTCGGCACCCGGAACGATGATTACCCCGCCGCGTAAACGGCAGGACCCAAGAATCCGCACCCTGTCGCCTACCAATGTGCTGCCTGAGATGCACGCCTGATCTCGGATATCGGCGTTCCTCACAATCTTAGCCATGCCGCTAATCCGCGCCTTTCCAGACACTCGGGCCCGGTCGAGCAGCGACGCCTGTCCACCTACACGCGCTGCTCCGGAAACCACCGCGAAGTTGCCGACGAACGCATCATCAAGCACACGAGCCCTCCCGATCACAGCGGCATCGCAGCTCACCCAGCAATTCCCGGCGTGCGAGAGATTGTGCTCGCTTTCGACAAAACCGCCGAGCGTTCCTTTCGCCACAATCCCGAAGCGCCGAATTGCGCGGATGCGATGAACGGTAACACCTTGAACACGACCCGTTTCATTGAGCAACTCGTACTTTTTGGGCAAAAATCTTTTACCCCTGTTCTTATTCTTCTTCATGTTTGGCCTCAAAAATTTTTGGCCAAACTGTCGTTAAGGACGCTTTGGCTAATTAGCTGGCAAGCTATCCTAGCCGTCAGATAGGTTCAATTGTTGAAATAGTTTCGCTCGATGAAATTCAGCTGAAACTATTTCCGGTTTTTAATTCTTGCGAGGTCTTTCCTGTAATCCGGGCCCGGCTTCTTAATGATTTTGTCTGCCTCATCAATGATCCGAAGAAAGAAGGCTTCATTGCGCGGCTCCTCTTTACTGCCCAGTTCTCGGGCTAGTTTTTTCCCGCGCTCGTGAAGGGCGAAGAGGGCGTCGTATTCCTTTTCAGTGTATGTCTCGAATACGGGGTGGCCAGACAATGTCGTAATCGTGCCATTCCAAATCAGCGACTGAATTTCGAGAGCGCCACGGGCCCGGTCATAAGGAACATTTTCGATATCCGCGTAAATTGTATCCTTTAACTCCTTCGGATCAATCGTTTCGGCTGATATCATGGGCAAGACAGTATTCTTCAGGTGAAGATTACGCTCATCTTTCGTTGGTTCGTCGAGTAGTGGCACAAAACCATCGTGCTGGTTTGCGGGAATAAGGACTGTTCGAGCAGCGATTGGTATTTCATGCCTGTCCATCGAGAGAAGAGGGCCAACAAACCATCCATAACGATAGGGGCGTATCGCAAAGCATCGGAGTCCGAGGCCCTTATTTTGGTGCAGAGAAACCGCATGGCTAAACAAGTAAGTCGTGGTCCCTGTCGCAAAACCGAATCCATGAGATTGCCAACTATCCACCTCGCGCTCACCACGTTTATAATAATTCTCGAATCGTAACAGGCCGGCGTCGTTCCAGAAGCGAATATAGTATCGGATGATGTCACCTTGGTTGGCGCTGCGCCGATATCCGAAGTACTCGCCTTTCAACGGCACATCTAGGGAGTAATGCGTCCGATCCATTTTGAGGAGATTTGACAACATTACTTCGACGAGCCGGCTTATAGCCGGTTCAGTTCTCCTTCCATTTGGAGTAACCGGCTGGCGCGGCGGCGCGTGCAGTTCGGCTGCATCCCGCAGTCGCAGGATTTCGGCCCTCACGCGTCCTGGGAAATCTTTGTCTTCTATCTGCGGGACAACCTCGATGTAAAATCGAGTGATTTCTTTCCAATATTTGCCTTTTTTGGGTTGGGGAACCGGACTTAGAATGTGACGCCGGACGTTCTTCTTTTCAGCTTCCAATTTCGCCGAGGTGTAAAACGCAAGCAGCCATCTTACGGCGAGGTCGACGCAACCCTCACGAACCAAAACCATGCGGATATGCTCAGCACGGGTATGGCGCGCCTCATCCGATTCTATGCGGGTTTGCTCAGTGCGATCGCCTCTCGCCTCGCCCGCTTCTTTCGGCTTTTCCTCGGCCACTGCTCATGCCCCCAAACGCCGCGGTCGGAGCATGGTTGAGCCGACGGGGACTTTCAACTGAAATTCAACTGAGTAGCGGGACTAAGATAAATCAGATGAGCAGTATAAAAATCAGATGAGCAATGTTTCGATCAGATGAATTCCGAAAGTCAGAAGAAGAAAAAAGACAACAGGTCAAGCAATTTTTTGATTGCACAGTAAGAGTCGGTAACTCTAGGCTATTCAAAGAGCAGTCACACCCCGATGACTTGCAAAGAAAGCTTGGAGGAAACGATGGGGACGGTATGGGACCATGTGGTAGAGGCCGTCAACCTGACGCTAGCAACAACGGTGGCGCTAGCAGCGTTGGCGGGCGCCGCGATCTTGCTTGAGACCGCCGGTGCGAAGGACTTCGTGAAAAAGGTACGCCAGATTTTGCGGATCGGTGATGGCGAGCCAGAGGAGAGCGCAACCCCGGTCAACGTGGACTTCTTGGACAGGCTAGGGGTGTTGGTCGACCTTGGCCGATACATTGTCATTATGATGCACAATACCTCCGGGAAGACCTACGTGGCTATTGGGGGAGTTTTCCTTGAGTGCAACTCCGCCTGGATCAGGCCCAGCGTTATGGTGCACCTGAACATACAGGACGGTAAGCACCGAGAGGACCTGATCGTCAGGTATCACCCTACGCGGAAGACGCTGTATGTGCAGTCGAGCCTCAGCGTTGGGGAACTCTTCGCCAAAGTTAATGCAGAGCCACTGGGCGCGCCTCAGTCAGTTTGAGGAAGGTTTGGGCCCAAAATGGGCCCAAAATCGCTATACTTTTCCTGGCACCTAATCTTGCGGTGGCCAACCGATTGGATTATCTACACAAAAAATTGACGCGGGGTGGAGCAGCCCGGTAGCTCGTCAGGCTCATAACCTGAAGGTCGTAGGTTCAAATCCTACCCCCGCAACCAAATTAACCCCGGCGGATCAGGCGGTTACGCCGGGTCTGCCGGGTTTTTCTTTGATCGCGGCGAAAACCAGGAACCGCTCGCGCCGCCTTTGGCGCGCACGCGATCACCGAGCACCTCAATTGAGATTCTGCCACGCAGCGCCATCGTAACCTTCGAACTTGTTGTTGGACGTATTGAAGCGAATCATTCCGCGGACCGGCGTGGCCGGCCTTTGCGCGGTCGTTCCCACTGGAACGACAATTGCCCCGGTACCGACGACATCCATCTCTGCACGGGGGATTGCGGTCCCGATGCCGACTTTGACGGCATTTGCCCCTGTGCCCCCCAGGACCAAACTATTGCTTGCCGATACAACAGCGTTGGCTCCGATGGCGGTGGCGTTGGTCAAGGTCGACGCCGAAGCATCAGCCCCGTATCCGATAGCGGTGTTGTTTGTTCCCGTAATGTTGGTCACAAGCGCGCGAACTCCGACAGCCGTGTTCCTGGTTCCCGTGACGTTGTTCGAGAGCGCAGCCTGCCCTACAGCCGTGTTGTCTGTCCCTATATCGATGAATAGTGCTTGGCTCCCAACAGCCGTGTTGCGCACTCCCACGCTGTTACTTGCAGAGGCGTTGTTTCCGATAGCCGTGTTGAGGGTTCCGGTGGTGTTGTGGAAGAGCGCAAAGAATCCGATTGCCGCATTGAGGGTTCCGGTGGTGTTGTTGGTGAGTGCACGGTATCCCACGGCAGTGTTTTGGTAGCCCGAGACGTTGGCTTTCAGGGCATCGACACCCACACCCGTGTTTTCACCGGCACCTGACATCGTGAGATTCCCGGCATTCGCGCCGGCAAAGAAGTTTTCCGCGCCGAAGTTGTGGATGAACCGGTTTGCTCCGGACATGATGACGCCAGCCGTCGCTGTGCTCGGCGGCAGCTGAAAGTTGCCGGTGATCTCCAACTGCTGGTTAGGGGTCGCGGTGCCGAGGCCTATTTTGCCATTGTTGGCCAGAAACAGGAAATTATTGCCAAAGCCGGAGGGATTAGGGAAGGGTTTCCAGAAATTCAACCCGCCTGCATTTGGATCATATTCTATTCCCCATCGTCCATTTGCGTCAGCCGGAGTACCTCCCCCAAAAAGAATCATAGGTCCGCCCAAACCCGGTATACTGTTATTGGTTGCCGTGACGAATATGGCGCCGCCATGGACATGCAACTTTTGAGCTGGACTCTGCGTCCCGATTCCGAAATTCCCCGTGACATCGTCGATGCGCGCTCGTTCTGTTCCCGCCGGCGCCTCCATGATGAGCGGGCTGTTGCTCGAATAGGCACTGGCCAGGACTTTACCGCTGGCGTGGATATTACCGGCCACGTCGAGCTTCTCGGTTGGGTTGGTCGTGCCGATGCCGACCTTTCCGTCCGGCATTACGTTCACGACCCCTGGCGCGGGTTGAAGGGTCGTCGCGCTACCGTGCCCGAACACGAAGTCTTTTGGTTTCATCAAGGCTCTCCTTATCGGTCGCTGGTCGCTGAGAACTCAAGAGAGAATATATTATAGAGAATATATTATAAGTTGTCGTATCGTTTGCCCACTTCTGCGCAAACGAAAAAAACGCAATCTTCCCCCTGAGATAACGCGCCGGATCCAGCTCGCCCAACAGTGGTTAGCAAAACACGAATTTCTAGCACAATTTCTAGCACAAAAATTATTTGTAATCGAAATTACGTTTTATAATCAATACATTAACTCATAGGCCATCGTTCTCATAACCTGAAGGTCGTAGGTTCAAATCCTACCCCCGCAACCAAATTAAGCCCGGTGGATCAGGCGGTTACGCCAGATGTGCCGGGCTTATTCTATCGTCATGCGGCGGTCAGTTCCCGACGCAATCCGACTTCATCGGCAGGGCCTGCCAGACTGCCCGCAGGGCCTCGGCGTTGCAGACTTCGGCGCCGTCGATTTCGTCGAACAGGCGATACTGGATCGGGGTCGACAGCCACCAGCTCATGGAGATCGCGCGCGGCGTCTTGGTAAAATTTTTGGCAGTGCAGTTGTCGCTGCGCGGGTTGAGGCGCTCCGGCCAGACGCGGATATGGACGAATCCCACCTTGCAGGCGGCGGTGGCGAGGCTGCGCGACAGGTCGTTGAGCTGTTTGACGGCGAGGCTGCCGCGCGCATCGCGCGTATTGCTGATCGCGGCCACCAGGCTGGTCACGTCGGATAAATAGCCGGTCGCGCCCGCTTTGTCGGGCGAGGCCTGCATATCCACGGGCTCCTCGGGATCGTTGGAGATGACCAGCACGAACGGCTTCAAGTCGGCGTTGACGGCGTGAATGGCCTGGGCCAGCTCGAACGCCGCCAACACGCCGAAATTCTCCATGTAACCACCGTCGACGATGCGATCGACCACGAAGTGCTCGCGGTTGCGGATATTGCCCGGCGGCGAAACGATCGGGAAGCGCGCGGAGTTGTGCGCCGCGGTGCTCAGGCGGATGTCGTTGTTGGTGCGGCCGCGCAGATAGTCCATCGTCATCGTCCGTTGCAGCCGCTCCAGCCATTGGCTGGATTGCGTCCGGTCTTCGAGGAACTGGTGGAAGAACCATGTTTCGGCGAAGAGCGTGCACTCGGCCGGCTGGTCGCCGGTGGGGCAGTCGCCGCTGGCGGCATATTGCGAGTTGAGCAGTGTCGTCACGATACGCTGCCCGGTGGTCACCGAGACGCCGTTGAGGATCAAAAGCGGCAGCCAGAGCTCCTGCGTCGGCTTGAGCCCGAAGAACGGACAATCAAGCTGGTATGGCGCGTCGGAGCACTTCGGCTTTTTTGCCTGCTTTGCCAGCTTGTCGATGCCGGCGGCAAAGGTCTGTTCCCACGATTCCTCAAGAATGCTCGCGCGATCGGGCCACGGCCCGAACGGAATCATGTCGTGGAAGGTGAGCCCGATGAATGTCGGGGTGAGGAAATCGCCCGACATCAGGCTTTCGAGACAGCCGCGCCAGTTCTCGATGTCGTCGCCGTACCAGTCGGAGAATTTCTGCTTGCGGCAGGGAAAATGTGTTTCCGGGCCGCCGGCGGCGAGCGCCGCGACGGTCATGACCGCGCCGACCGAACTGCCGGAAACGCTGGAAATGGCAAACAGCCGATTGCGCAGCCCGGCGGCGTCGAGGCCGTGGCCGGAGGCCTTGTCCAGTAATTCGCCGAGCACGCTGGCGGTGAAAAATCCGGCCCGGCTGGCGCCGCCGGAGGCGGCGACAATGACCGGGCGCGGACAGGCTTTGGCATTGTCGGCAGAGCAGTGATTGGCCGCCATCCATATGTGAACGGCCTCATCGAGCGCCAGCGGCTTGGGCGTGTCGGTGTCATGCAACAGGCGTACGTCGTGATTGTCGCCGACGAGGCCGGTAATGAGCGCAATGGCGGTAAAGGTCGCGACGATCAGCGGCGCCCGCAACCGCCGGCCGATGGCCGACAGATAGGTGAGGATCGGCAACCATCCGCCCAGCATCAGGCTCACGGAATAGGCCCGCGGGAACAGCACCGCCACCCGGTTGGGCTGCGAGAACATGACGACGGCGAAAGCGAGGAATATGGCGATCAGCATCAGCTGACCGAACTCGTTGCCGGGTGAAACACCGAGCCCAAGCTGCCGTGCCGAATACTGCTTGCCGATATCGAGCAGATTGAGCAACGGCCGGCCGAACGCCGTCAGCTTCGCCATCCAATGGCCGGCGAGCCATCGCGCCAGATCGGCGCGCTTGATGACGTAGACCAGGAATAGGACCAGTCCGACCAGGCACCAGACCATGAAATAGTGCAGGCTGTGAGTGAGCGAATTGGTGACGCCCTGATCCTGGATGTTCGGCAGGGTCGGCAGGTTGCTGTTGGCGCGGTAGGCGCTCATGAGCAGCGCCAAAAACGTCGCTGCGCCGAGCAGCCGTGGAATCCATCGCTCCAGCCAGTCGAAATAGCGCGACGGATATTTCTCGCCGTATTCATAAAGCCGTGCATCGTCGGCGAGAACAATGCGAGCCGCATAGTGCACCGGCACGGCCCAGAACAGGAAGTGCAGAACGAAAAACAGCAGCACCCGATACCATGCGCTGTCGACCAGCGGGATCAACAGGTCCTGCGCCTGCGGCGTTGCGCCGAGCAGCAGAAAGCCGACGACCACAATGCCGAAGGGGGCGCGCGCCACCCACAGAAACAGCAAGAAATCGAGAACTGCGGTCCAAAAGCAGCCCAGCGCGGTGGCCGCGCCGCAGCCGAAATACCGGGCCAGTCGTTCGCGGATGGGCATGGGCGCGGCCGGCACGTTGCTCGACATCGTCAGCCTCCCGATATTTGACGCGCCAAGCCGCCGCGGCGGGCGGCCGAAGCGGTATTCGCAGCGCGCCGCTATGCCGTCACGACACCACCCAAGGCGCGAACGCGTTTGGCGTGCGCTGCAGGATCGGCGTCAGCTCGGGGAAGTGCCGCAGCAGCACGGTGGTCATGTTGTTGTTGTCGATCCAGTCGATGCCGGCCGCCGTATAGACCGCGGGCGTATAGTCGTCGGTGTAGAAGCGGTCGCTCTTGATCCGGCGCGACGCCATCAGGATGAAGACGCGGAAGGCGGTGTCGCTGAAGCCGAACAGTTCGGGCGGCTCCTCGGCATACATGCCGACCATCAGGTCGACCTTGTCGGGATGGCCGTAGACCTCGCGCAGGGTCTTCGCCAGTTGCGGATCGCTGGTCATCTGTTCGAACGAGCGCACCGGCGGCTTGTGGAACAGTTTGCGGAAGCGGTTGTAGCGCGGCACGCCGCGCTCGCGGTCGCGCAGGATGTCGATGGCCGCAAGGTCGATCAGCTCTTCGAGATTGGCGCCGTTGCGCCGGCGCATCCGCCGCATCCAGTTTGGGAAGTTCTGCAACGTCACGGCGCCGGGATTTTGCACGCCGAAGGTGTAGACGATGTCGAGAAACGACGCCTCGCGCAGCGCGTTTTTCATGGCGTTGGGGCCGACGATGAGATCGGGGTCGTCGAAGGTGTCGGCCTCGAATTTCAGCGTGCGGCCGGGCCGGTCGCCCTCGAAATGGCGGACCGGGATGTCGTTCGGCAACAGCGGATGCAAGCGATAGACCGCAGTGAATTCTTCGGTGAGGCAATAATCGGCGCCGGTCTGGTCGGTCGCCGAGCCGGTGATGCCGCTGATCGCCTCCGACGTGCTGATGCGGCCGAGATACTTTTTGACGTGCTCGCCGGCGAGGCCCCACCAGTTGGCATTCATGCCGATCTGCAGCGCCGGATTGGGCAGGATCGCCGGCGTCCAATCGACGGTATGGATCTTGGCCATCAGCGAATTGTTGATCATGCGCGCGACGCGGAAAATCTGCGCATCCTTTTCCTGGGGCGTCTTTTGCGGATCGTCGCGCCATTCCGGATAAGCCTGGATGAGGCGGTCGCAGATGGCGTTGTGCTCGAGCGTGAACAGGTTGTGCAAAAGGCTCAAGCCCAGCCACCAGTTCTGCGTCAGCCCGGTGATTTCGACGCCGCCCGCGTCGGTCGGAATCATCCTGGTGTTCGGATCGACGTTGAGCTTGCCGTCCTGCCAGGTGCGATATTTAGCGCCGGCGGTCGGGTTGTTGCCGTAGATTTGCGAAGCGTCCCACCAATGAGTCTCGGCATTGGCGTAAGTTGTCGGTCCGGCATCGTCGTTGGGCTTGCGGGTCGGGTCGGGCCGGGTGCGGCGCACCATCATCTTGCCGGACGGCCAGCTATCGCCGGGCGGGATCGGCACGTCGAACGGATCGTCGTCGATCGGGCGCGGATTGCCGTGATTGAACCAGTCGTGGGTCTGGAATTGAATCCAGGCCGCCGCCAACAGATTGAGGATGGCCGCCGGCTTGAAATCGTCTTTGCCGTCGCTCTTCGTCTGCCGCGCCAACAGCCGGTTGCTCACCAGCCGCGGGCTCGGGTCGAGAAAATCGCCGTCGCGGGTCGGGTCGACTTCGGTCAGCGGAATGTTGCGGCCGAAGCGCGCCCCCGGATTGCTCAGCGTAAATTCGGTGTTGTTGAGCGGATCGTTCGGATTGACGCTGGCATTGCCCATAGTCGGCTTGGTGAGGTCGTTGTATTGGCCATCCTCCTCGCGCTCGCACAGATAACGCGGCTCGTATTTTACGGTATCGCGCAATCCGGCCTGGTTGGTCACAGCGATATCGGAGGTGTTGTGCAAATTCTTGGCGCGCAGCACCTCGCGCAGCGCGCCCAGATTCATGACCGCGATCAGCGTCGGCAGCTTGTGCCAGGGCACGAACAGATTGAGCACCTGGAAGATGCCGACATAGAGGATGGCGATCAGCGATTTCGGGTCGTTCTCCTGCACGATCAGGCGGACCAGCAGGGAACCGAGCACCAGGATCGCCATCAGGATGCCGAGCAGGTGCGCGACGATGCCCGCCTTCGCCGCCAGCACGAAGGCGCCGAAAAACATGGTGAAGGCCAGCATATGCACGGCGCCGCGCTCGGCGCGCAGCCACTTGATGCTGTCGGTGACGAGCCACGCCAAAATGACGTCCAAGCCCCACCACGCCGCCAGGAAGAAGTCTGGCCGGGGGTGCTCGATCAGACATTCCGGGAAGGCCGGCGTCGCCACTTGGCTATGGAAGACGACGTGCAAATCGCCGCCGCAGACGCCCTGCACCGCCCACCAGATGTGGACCAGGAACGCCAGATATGCGGCGGTCCACAGCGCGCGCCAATAGGTGTTGGCGGCGGTAGAGCGCGAGAAAATATGGAAGCACAGCGCCGGCGTGAGCAAAAAGATCGTGGCCCAGATCGAAAAGATCACCCGATAATAGGCGGCGGTGTGGGCCGCGGCCGCAGGTCCGCGGCTGTCGAGCCAGGCGCGCAATTCGGCGGCGCCAACGACCAGCACCAGCAGCGCGAGCAACAGCGCGCCGACGAAAATGTAGCGCGCCCGCCGCATGATCGGCGTTTCCACGAATGTGCGCATCATGGCGGATCCTTTCTGTGCCGGCCCGGCGCTCTAGGAAGCGTGCCAAAGCCTTTGGTGTTCGCGTTGCGTCTCGGAGTAGCCGTTGTTGAACAGCGTGTCGTAGTAGTGCAGGTCGAGATGGTGCGCCTGCAGCCAGACTCCCGGCGCATAGATCGCGTCGCAATGGGCGGGGAAGCGGCCGTGCCGCTTGTAGATATAGGTGCAGATGTCTTTGGTGCAGGCGATGACGTCGTCGCGGTAGTGAGGCACTTCCTTGAGATATTTGTCGCCGCGGTCGCCTTGGAATATGCGGCGGAAATAAGCATCGTCGCCGTACGGTCCGCCGGCCCGATATTTGGCATCGATCACCGCTTGCACCGCGTCCGCCATGGACGGGTAGAACGGCGGGCACATGCACTCGATATAGGGCGGCAACCCGATCGGATTGGAGCGCGCCTCGGCGGTGTTGTACGTCCCCCAGCGGAAGATATCGAGGGGGCGGGTGGGCGGCGTGACATATTTGAAGCCGAGCGCGGGGAGCAGCTTGGTTGGCGTGACCGAAGCATGGATCCAGCCACCAAGTCCCATGGCTTGCAGCATCAGGATAAGGTTCTGCAGCAAGAGCTCGGCCTCGACCTGAGTACGCATGGTGCCGAGCACGCCAAGCGATGCCGGAATGTCCTTGTTCAAAAATCCGTTGCGCTTCCATTTGCGGACGCCGGCCGCCAGATAGAAATTGCGGTCGTCGCGGAAAAACGGGCGGTGGCCGTCCGGCTCGGTGAGCAGATACATCAGCGCGTTGATGTATTGCCGCGTCATGTCCACCACCGGAAACAGCACCGTCGAGCCGGGCACATTGGACAGGAAGCGGTTGGAATCGAGGTAGTAGGGAAATTCGCGCGGGAAATCGAGACGTTTGTCGAACAGCTGGACTTTGGATTGCCGGGCGCGCTGCACCAGCAGATCCGGCGTGACCGGCACGGTGGGATCGACGCCGTCAAGCCGCTTGAGGAAATATGTGCCGCTGTCGTTGAGGAGGAAAAACGACGTGGCCTGGCAATTGTCGGTGCTGCCGGCGGCGCGGCCGGGGAAATTCAGGTTGGGCGTGCCGAGGATTTTCTCGCCGGTCGGCGATTCGAACGGGCGGTCGGGCAAGGTGAGGCCGGTCAGGCCGGTCGCCGAGATCAGAATGGCTTCTTCGAGCTCGCTCAGCGGCTGCGGCTTGGCGTCGGACTTGTAGGTATTGCTGCCCGCCTGCACCGACTGCAGGCCTAGGCTGATGCGGCGCGACCGGCGTTTGTGTAGGGCCTCGAACAGCGGGTACTTGCTCATCGCATCGAAGCCGGCGCAATCGTCGGACATGGCTACTCTCCTTGCTCACAGACGCAACGACACCGTTGGCCGCCGTTCGGCTGCGCCGTCGGTCCGAGCGACATTTCTCCGAGGTCTCAACCACCCTCCAGCTTTTTCTCGATGGCTTCTTCGATCGCCGCCAAGAGCCCGGCCGGGTTCGTGCTGTAATGCGGAATGGCAAACCGCGTGATGGACGCGTCGATCAGCGTCGGCTTGCCCGACGCCAGCGCGGTACGAAACGCGGTTTCGAATTCGCTCAGGCTGTTGACGCGGAACGCCTGCGCGCCGCAAGCCTCGGCGTAAGCGACGTAGTCCGGATTGTCGAAATCGACCAGGCCGGTCTCGTGGAACGCCTCGATCTGATAAAGCTTGATGAGCTTGTATTCGTCATCGTGGAAGATGATCCAGATGACGGGAAGATTATATCGGACCGCGGTCATCAGCTCGAAACCGGACAAGAGATAACAGCCGTCGCCGCAGCCGACGATGACCGGCCGGTCGGGAAACGCCATCTTGGTGCCGAGCGCGCCGTTGACCGCCCAGGCCATCGGCCCGAAGCTGCCGGGCTTGCGGTAATGCTGGCCGCGCTTGAGCTGCAGGAAATAACCGAGCCAGGCGAGGTGCGCTCCGGCATCGGCCAGCACGATGGCATCGTCGGGCAGCATCTTCGACAGCGCCTGCGTGAGCTGGCCCGGGTGAACGTGGTTCGGCTCAAGATTGATGAGCGGCGCCGTGATGTGCCGGTCCTTGGTCACGGTTGCCGGCGCGACCGAACCGACGAGTGGCGACAGCGCCGCGGTCAATGCCGCGACCGCCGGTTTGGCGTCGGCGACGACGCCATGGTCGGCGCGATAGACTTTGCCGATTTCCTGCGCCGAGATGTTGATGTGGACGAGGGTCTTTCCGGTCAGCAGGTCGTCGCGGAAATTGAACGTCGCATGCTGGGCGAAGCAATTGCCGACCGCGATCACCAGGTCGGCGGCAACGAAAGCCTTGCCGGCCGCGGCGTGGCCGCTGTCGCAAAATACCCCGAGCCCGAGCGGATGGTCTTCGGCGATGATGCCCTTGCCGTCGAGCGTGGTGGCGAACGGAATCTGGAAACGCTCGACCAAGGCCTGCAACTCCGGCCCGGCGCCGCTGCGCACCGCGCCGAAGCCGATCAACGCGATCACCGATTTCTTCTGATTCAGCGCCTGCGCGATCGCGCCGGCGGCTGCAGTGATCTCTTCCGGAGCCGGCAGCACCGGCTTCACGACGAGCTTGATGTCGCGATAATTGTCGACCGTCTGGCCTGCGAGCGTCAGATCCTCCGGCACGTGGATATGGACCGGCCCGGGACGGCCTTCGAAGGCGAGATTGACCGCTTCTTCGACGACGTCGCAGGTCTTGGCAATATCGTCGAGGAAAAATGAGCGTTTGGTGGTGGCGGCGAACATGGCTTGCGAGTCCGGCGTGCGGCTCACGCCCGACGTCTCGTTCAACGCCCCTTTGCCCTTCCAAACGACGCGCGAAAAACCTGTGATCGCCAAAACCGGATAGGAATCCGACATCGCCACCGCGAGACCGGAGAACAGGTTAAACCCGCCCGGCCCGGCCGTGGCGAAGCACACGCCCAGTTTGCCGGAGTAGATGGCGTAGCCGCAGGCCATGAACGCAGCGGCCTGCTCGTGGCGCACGATCACCGGCCTGATCTTGGTGGAATGCTTGAGCGCAATCATGGCGCCGGCAGCGTTCTCGCCGGCGCCGCCAAAGGCGGCATCGACGCCTACGCTTTCCAACGCCTTGACGATCGCCTCGTACACACGCATCGGTCGCGCTCCCAAGCCCCTCGAGGAATATCGCGACGGCTCGGCCATCCGTCTTTGGCCGATCGGGGTAGGGGTAGAGAGTATAGATCGCTCGGAAAGTTTCAACTGCAAATCGCAGGTCCGCGATTTACGCTAACTTCATCGCGGCCGCGCTCGATTTTGCCGCTCGAAGGCGTCGATGTATTTTCGGGACAGGAAGTGGATCGCTGATGCAACGACCCAAATGCGCCGTTACTGGTTTTGCCGCCGCTTTCGCCACTTCGCTGTGGCTTGCGGCCGATGGCGGCGTTGCCGCGGCGCAGAGCAGTCCGGCGGCCGGCCGTTACCAGTGCAGCGGCGCGAGCGGCGTCATGCCCGACCTGGGATTCACCGTCGGCCCCGGCAACATTTACACCACGACCAAAGGCTTTCGCGGCATCATGTCGGTCCATCCCGGCACCGGCAACGTGCTGTTTCACGGCGCGCCGCCGCAGAGCACCTACCAGGGACGCTACAGCCCGGGCCCGCCGCCGCAAGTCACGTTGCTGACAGTGAAGGACGGCGCAAGCAACGAGGCCGGGGTCATTTGCCGGGCGCGCTGAGCGATTTCCGGCGCTGCTCGCTTGAGTTGTCCTTGCGCCGCCGCTAAAGTCAAACGCTGGGGTAGCGTCAGTAGGCGTCGGGGGGACGTATGCGATCGCTTTCGCGTTGGCCAAAGGTCATGCCTCGATCGCTGGGCGGTGGCGGGCATCTTCTTAAAATTCAGTCTCCGTCAAGCTGTCGCGCGACGCATCGGTCGTCCAAGAATCAACACGCCGGACACGGCCCGACGTGGCTTTTCAATCATCTTGTCGGCTTGCTGATCGCCGTCGGCGCATCAGTATTGGCCGGCTGCTCCATTGTCGACCAGTATTCCGGGCGGGCGACGGTCTACAATCTTGAATCCGAGCAGACACACGACCAGGGGCTGTTGCTCAACATCGTCCGCGCCTCCATGCGCCGGCCGCGGCAATTCACTATCGTGCAGAAAATCACCGGCACGGCCACCGCCGAAGGCTCGGCAAATCTGATGTTTCCTTTCGGACCTCACGTCGGCTTGGCTCCCAATTCAGGTATGTTCACCGCCGCGGCGAGCGGCGGACCGGAGTTCGAAGTCGCGCCGCTGGAAACGAACGAGTTCTATGCTGGAATCTTGCAGCCGATTTCCGCGCAGCTTCTCGATCTTTATGTGCACGGCGAATTTCCCCATGACCTTCTCTTCAACCTCTTCTTCGAGAAGATCGTGATGCGACGGACGGACGGCTGGTGCGCATTCAGCCACCTGACGGAATGCGAAATCGTCTTTCAAAACTACCCCGGTACGGACATCCAGCTCGAACTCTTTCAGGCAATGGTCGGATACCTGGTTAATCTCGGGTTGAGCACTGAAAAGATCGAGGCGCCGCAAAAAAAGGACCCACCGAAGAGCAAGAAGAAGAAAAGCGGTGACTCTGATGATTCAGATGACGATAGCAGCGACGATAGCTCCGCCAAGCCGGGGCCCTATGCCTACTGCTTTGCTCCGCGGGAAATGTTTTATGCGAGGCAAGTCAGGCGGGACACCGTCTGTGGCAACCAGGCTAGCGCGCTGACGCCCGGCACGCCGCGCCTAGGCCGAAGGGCCAGGTTCGCCGAAGTAAGAATTGCCCCGGAATTTGCCGCTAAATTGGTCAACATCGTCACGGCACACCGCTCGCCGGCGGGAACGCCCCCATACAAAGATCAGTCGCACGTATTCGAGCACATCGGAGAGTTTGCCGGAAAAGGAGTGTCGCTCCTGATCTACACGAGATCCACCGAGGGCCTGATCTATTACGTCGGCGAGGTTGTCCGGCGGCAATTGCATCCGGACCTGGAAAAAAATCGGCCGCGAACGGTGATGACTAGAAATGGGCCGCCGTTTAATCTGATAGACGAGACCCCGTGCCCGATCGGTGATCCGCGGCCCGAACCGTGTAAACCTCTCTTTGTTTTGAGAGAAAACGCGCCAAGTTTTTCGAATGGTTTTTCAGTCGTCTACGAGGGTATCCGGTACTCGATACCCGAAGATGCCGAAGCCGGATCGTCTTATGATACGGCGGCTGGAGGTTCCTACACGGTTCTCAGCGTGCTCCGGCAGCTCTTGATCTTGAACACCAATGCCAAAGCGCTTCCGGCGACGAATGTTCTGACCAACCGCTAGCAATCAGCTGGCGGTCGCAGAAGAGTTTTTATAGCGCCACCGGAAAGAAATGATTGATCGCCGCCAGCACAGCGAGGAGCGCAAGCCCGAGACTCAGGCTCCAGGCAATCAGCTTCTTCTCCACCGGCAAGAGCGGCTCGACGGGAGCGGTGCGCAGTTCCTCGCGCGGGTCGGATTGGGCTAGTTGCGACATGATGAGCTCTTGGCGCTTTAGCGTTCTTTCGCGGCGCAAGCTGCCAGTTTCTTGTTATTAAGATTTGCAAAACCGCGACCCGATCGAGTCTTTGATCGGATGATTGATTTCGCCACGGCGCGGCGAATAGTCAATGCAGCAACCAAAAATAAGAGAGTCTTGGTCGGGTGGCGATGTTTTGAGCGAATGAAACCGCTTCCCGCCGGTCGCGCAAGAAAAGAATGTTTTAGCGCATCAGTGTCGCGGCGCGGCCCGCAATCACGATGTGGATCGATTGCTGGCGCCCCGCTTTTTGCGTAGAATATTCGGCTAGAAAACGGCGGCTACGCCGAACAATGAGAGCGCAAAATGCCTGACAATCCGAAATATGATCTTCTGCTGCGCGGCGGCCGTGTCATTTGCCCGGCGTCGGGCATCGACGGCATCCGCGACGTCGCCGTGCGCGGCGGCCGCATCGCCGCGGTCGAGAAGATCATTTTGCCGTCAAGCGCCGCCGAGGTGATCGACGTTTCCGGCAAGCTGGTGCTGCCGGGCCTGATCGACACCCATGCCCACGTCTATCAATACGTCACCGGCCGCTTCGGCCTGAACCCGGACATGGTTGGCGTGCGCTCCGGCGTCACCACGGTGATCGATCAGGGCGGTCCGTCCTGCATGACCTTGCCGGGCTTCCGGCACTTCATCGTCGAGCCGGCCGCGACGCAGGTTTTTGCCTTCCTGTCGGCCTATCTGGTCGGCGGGCTGGAGGGCCATTACTACCCGAATCTCTACAGCCCCGCCGGCGTCGATATCGACGCGACGGTGACGGCGGCCAGCGCCAACAAGGACATCGTGCGCGGCATCAAGGGCCATGCCGAGATCGGCGGCTTCGCGCGCTGGGGCATAAAAGTTCTGGAAATGTCGGCCGAGATCGGCCGCCGCGCCGAGTTGCCGCTTTACGTGCATTTCGGCACGCTGTGGGGCTTGCCGGAGAGCGGCGCCAACGGCGAGGACGCCGATACGATTTTGGAACGGGTGATCCCGAAATTGCGGCCCGGCGATATTTTGGCCCATCCGTTCACGCGCCATCCCGGCGGTTTCGTCAACCGCCAGGGCGAAGTGCACAGCGTCATTCGCGCTGCCATCGACGCCGGGCTCAAGGTCGACGTCGGCCACGGCAGCCATTTCTCCTACCGCATTGCGCGCAAGGCGCTCGATGCCGGCATCGTGCCGCACACGCTCGGCGCCGACATGCACGGCTACAACACCGAAGTGCCGCCGCCCGCCGGCACGCCGGCGCAACATTACGACGACGACAACCATCCGTTCCGCGGCCAGGCGCGATTCAGCTTGACCCAGGCGATGAGCTCGATGCTGGCGCTCGGCATCGCGCTCGAAGACGTGGTGCCGATGGTGACCACCCATCCGGCGCAGATGCTGGGAATGAGCGATCGCCTCGGTACGCTGATGCCGGGTCACGGCGCCGACGTGACCGTGCTCAACGACGACCGCGGCCGCTTCATCCTGCGCGACAACGAGGACACCAAGGTCGTCGCCGAGCGGCTGTTGCGTCCGGCATTCTGCCTGCGCGCCGGCAAGCGCTTCGACGCCGACTCGCCGATCTTGCCGCAGGTCATTGCGGCGTGAGGTCTGGAATCATGCGGCGAGGCATGGGTGGGACCGGGTAGCGTCCGACTTTCGTATTCCAAAAGGCCCAAGAGCGCTCGTCGATAATGCCGGGTGGTGCATGGTCCAATGCCTCCCGGAAGTCGTCGAGATCGAGATAGCGCTGCACCACCGCGATCTCATCCAGCGTGCCGTAAGTCATCAGGTAAGCAAGAAAGCGGATTGGATCGGCGAGCGCTTGTTCGGGCGGCTCGAACCAAATTATCCGTGGTGCCACCGCCAACAGATCGTCACTTTGCGGCAACTGTTTCATGGTTTTTTCCCGCGCATCCTGATGGGGCTCAGCGCCGGCAATTTATTTGGATCGGCAACTCGTACAGCCTCAACGAGGTCGCGTCGAATGCCCGCGGGCAGCGCAGTCAAAGCGGCATCCCCGTGATAGGCGATGGCCTTGAGCGAAAGTAGGGGGTTGAACTCTGTGCCATAGATGACTGCCGCGGCGGCCAGCATCATCGGCAAAGTGATCTTTTCCCTAGTCAACAAGGCATGAATGTCGAGATAGTCCCGCAATTCTGCGCGCTGGGTGACAACAGCTACTTTCATGCCGGCGAGGTCGATAAGCGATGCGACCTGAAATTCCGGCCCTTCCACAAGCTCGGCCGCGGCAACCTGACCAAGATCGAAATTGCCGAAAAAAGTGAGCTGAATCGGACCATCTCGATTCAAGGTCACCGTCAGGTTGTTTGCCGACGATTGGCGGACCACTGCATCTTTCAAAAATGGCACCTGTTGCAATAGAGAGCGCGGTTCGAAGGACAACGGTCCAAAAAAATCGAAATCAATGGATTGGCGGTGACCCAACCGCAATGCGATCGCTGTGCCGCCATAAAGGGTAAAGTCGGCAGGCGTCTGGCTTAGTTCAGGCCAAAGGCGTTGCTGCGCGTGGGGCAGCACGTCGAGGCGCGGCTTGAACACAGTTGGCATGCGCCATTGTAGCGCATTTTGCGGTCGGAGACGTATTTGAAATTGACGTTACGCCGCCTCCTTGCCGAGCCGATTCATCTCGCGCTGCACCAGCTGGCGATAAAGCCCGTCCCGGCGCATCAACAGGTCGGGCGCGCCGTCCTGGATGACTTCGCCGAGCTGCAGCACGACGATGCGGTCGAAATTGCGCACCGTGGAGAGGCGGTGGGCGATGGCGATCACGGTGCGGCCGCGCATCAGGCGGGCGAGCGCCTCGCGGATGATTTCCTCCGACTCGCTGTCGAGCGCGGAGGTGGCCTCGTCGAGCAGCAAGAGCGGCGCGTCTTTGAGGAAGGCGCGCGCGATGGCGATGCGCTGGCGCTGGCCGCCGGACAGTTTCACGCCGCGGTCGCCGACGATGGTGCGGATGCCGGCCGGCAGGTCCTTGATGAAATCGCAGCGCGCGGTCATCGCCGCTTCCAGCACCGCGTCGTCGGAGGCTTGCGGCCTGCCGTAGCGGATGTTCTCCATGACCGAGCGGTGGAACAGCGAAATGTCCTGCGGCACCACGCCGATGGCGTCGCGCAGGCTCGCCTGCGTGACGCGGGTGATGTCCTGGCCGTCGAGCAGGATGCGCCCCGATTGCGGATCGTAGAAGCGCTGCAACAGCGCGAACAGGGTCGATTTGCCGCCGCCGGAATGGCCGACCAGGCCGACGCGCTCGCCCGGCCGGAAGTGCAGGTTGAGGTCGGCGAAAATCCGCCGGCCGTCGTCGTAGCGGAAATCGACGTGCTCGAATTTCACGCTGGCGCCGCGCCGCACCAGCGGCTCGGCCTCGGGATGATCGCGCAGCTCGTGCGGCACCAGGAGCGTGGCGAGCGCTTCCGACAGCCGCGCGATGTGCTGGGTGACGTCGACCAGCGCCACCGCCAGATCGCGCGTCGCGCTCAGCACCGATAAAGCCAGCGTGCAAGCCAGCACGACGTCGCCGGTCGTCGCCGCGCCCTGCTGCCACAGCACGATCGCCCACGCGACCACGCCGAGCGTCAGCACGATCGTGACCACGGCATGGCAAATGCGGAGCTTTTCCAGATAGAGCAGGCTTCGGCGCCGCGCATCCAGTTCGCGGTCGACGGTGGCGTCGAAGCGCCGGCGCTCGCGGGCAAAGCCGGAGAACGCCCGCACCAGCGGCATGTTGCCGACGACGTCGACCATCTCGCCGTCGACCGCGGCGGCTTTGTCGGCGAAATTGTGATGCAGCGGCCGGCCGGCGGCGGCGAGGCGGAACATCAGGCAGACCATGATGCCGGCGATAACCGCAAGGCTGAGCGCCATCGGCAGGCTGATGGTGCGTACCAGCGCGATCGCCGCCACCGTCGCCGCGCAGGGCGGCAGCACATTCCACATGAACATGTTCTCGGCGGTGAAGATGGCGTTCGATGTGGCGGTGACGCGGCTGGTCAGCGTGCCGGGCAGGCGGTCGGCGAAATAGGCCGGCGAATGCCCCATCAGATGACGGAACAGGTCGCGGCGCAAATCGCCGGTGACGCCGACGAAAGCGAAGTTGGCGATCCAGCTCGCCACCCGCCACAGAAGATTATCGGCGGCGATCAGCGCGCCCAGCAACAGGAACGCCGTCCACACGCCGCCGGCGTCGTGATTGGACAACACGTCGACCAGGAATTTGACGCCGTATTGGGTGCCGACCGAGCACGCCACGGCGGTGAGCACCGCGGCGAGGATGACCGCGTGCGACAGCGGCCGCAGCCGGACATAATGAAAAACGAAGGCGAGGGGACGGGTGGCGTAATCGCAAAGATCGGCCATGCGTGTTGGAACTCCGTTTGCGAATGCTGCCGCCCCTCCCTCGATTCCTCAACACCGATCACAACGCCGGAAACTCGCAAATGTATGGTTCTGCCGCACAAAACTTTTTGTGACGCGTCGCGTGGACGAACCGTGTCGCTTTAAGTCCATTCTGTGTCGGGACGTTGCCGCAGCCGTGGCATTCGACCGCCGGTTTCGTGCATTCAGGGCGACGTTGCAGATGCGAGAAAGTTCCAGGATTTTGCAGAAGCGAAAAAGTTCCACGGTTTGCGAAAAATAAGTTCCGCGCCGGAGTTGAAATATTTCGGCCTTGGTTCGTTGTTGTCTTTGCGTCGGGACATCGCGGGGCGACGGGAAATCCATTCCTGGATTAGGAAAGGTCAAATTCGATGCATATCGCGCAAATCGCCCCGTTGACGGAGGCGATCCCGCCGAAGCTTTATGGTGGAACCGAGCGGGTCGTATCTTGGCTCACCGAGGAACTGATCGCGCTCGGCCACGAGGTGACGCTGTTCGCTAGCGGCGACTCGCAGACCTCGGCCAAGCTCGAGGCGGTGTGGCCGCGCGCGCTGCGGCTCGACGGCGCGGTGCGCGATCCCAACGCGCTGCACATGATGATGCTGGAGCGGGTTTATCAGCGCTCGGCCGATTTCGACTTTTTGCATTTTCATCTCGACTATTATCCGTTCTCGCTGTTTTCCCGGCAGGCGACGCCGTTCGTGACCACCTTGCACGGCCGCCTCGATCTGCCCGAGCACCAGCCGGTATTCGACACGTTCAACACGGTGCCGGTGGTGTCGATCTCGAATGCGCAGCGGCGGCCGCTGCCGCAGGCACACTGGGTGCGCACGGTGCATCACGGCCTGCCCGAGCGGCTCCTGATGCCGAAGCCGGTGAAACCGAGCTATTTCGGCTTCCTCGGCCGCATCGCGCCGGAAAAGGGCGTCGACCGCGCCATCCGCATCGCCCAGCATTGCGGCATGCCGCTCAAGATCGCGGCCAAAGTCGACCGCGTCGACCAGGATTATTTCGACGAGCAGATCCAGCCGATGATCAAGGCCGGCAATGTCGAGTATATCGGCGAGATCACCGACAAGGACAAATCCGAGTTCTTGAGCGGCGCCATCGTGCTGCTCGTCCCGATCGACTGGCCGGAGCCGTTCGGCCTGGTGATGATCGAGGCCATGGCCTGCGGCACGCCGGTCATCGCGTTCAACCGCGGCTCGGTGCCGGAGGTGATCGACGACGGCCTCACCGGCTTCATCGTCGAGGACATCAATGGCGCCATCGGCGCCGTCGACCGCCTGGGCCATTTGTCGCGCGAGAAAATCCGCCGTCACTTCGAGCAACATTTTACCGCGCGGCGCATGGCGCAGGATTATCTCAGCGTCTATCGCAAGCTCGCCGACAGCTTGGCGCCGCATCTGCGCCTGGTCACCGACGACGCGCCGGCGTTATAACGAACATGTTTCCCGGGCGCAGCGCAGCACCATAAGCGCGTTTACGCGCGTCTTGCGCGCGCTATGGTGATGCGCTGCAGACCCGGGATCGTTTCAAACTCCAAGCCTGCGGCGATCCCGGATCAGCGGTGCACCACTTCGTGCTGCACCGCATCCGGGAAACGAGGCATCAGTCCGATTCTTCCTCCGGCCGCGTCTCCGGCATCAGCGACCACAGCACCGTCAGGCCGACCAGCGCGATCGCGGCGAGGCCGGCGAAGGCGGCGGCGAAGCCGAAGCGGTCGGTCATGTAGCCGGCGAAGGTGGCGCTGAGCGACGCGCCGATGCCGGTGGCGGTGCCGATGATGCCCTGGCCGAGATTGAAGTGGCCGGTGCCGCGCGTCAGGTCGGCGACCACCAGCGGCACCATGACGGCGAATACCGACGCGGTGACGCCGTCCAATAATTGCACGACGACCAGCAGCCACGGATTGGTCACCGAGGCAAACAACAGGCCACGGATCGGCAAGGCGGCGAAGCCGATCAACAGCAACGGCCGCCGGCCCCATAGCTGGGCGCGGACGCCGACCGACGGCGACAGCAGCGCGACCACCAGCTGCGGCACCACGATGCAGGCCGCGATCAGCACCGTCGCCCAGCGGCTCGAGCGCATGGTCACGACGCTGCCCATCAGGGGCAGCATGGCGCCGTTGGCGAGATGGAAGAACAGCAGGCAGCCGGCGAAGACGAGGAGCGGGCGGTTGCGCAACAGCTCGGCGATCTTGGTGTGCGGCTTGTCGGTGCGTCGGCGCGGCACCGCGCCGTGGGCGCGTTCGGGGTCGATCTGGCGCGGATCGATGGCGCGCAGCGCCAACAGCGCCGGCACCAGCAACAGCACGGTGACGATGAAAACGGCGCGGGCCGACAGCAGGTAGCCGACCGCGCCCATCACCGCCGCCGCCACGCCGTTGCCGATCGAGGCGAAGCGGGCGTTGCGGCCGAAGCGGGCGCCGATCACCGCATGGCCGACCAGGCCGAGGCTGATCGCGGCGATCGCTGGGCCGAGCACGCAGCTTGCCAGCGCGTGCAAGATCGCTCCCGCCAGCACCACCGGAAAGACCGGCAGCGCCGCGTACGTCAAGGCGCTGACGCAGATGGCGACGATGGCGACGCCGGCGACGAACCGCTCGGAACGGGCGGCGTCGACCACGGCGCCGCCCGGCATCTGGCCGACCAGCGAGACGATGCCGGCCACCGACTGCACCAGGCCGATATCGAACTGGGTCCAGCGCTGCGTGGTGAGAAAGACCGAGATGAACGGGCCGAACCCGGTCTGCACGTCGGCGACGAAGAAGACGAACCAATCGAGTCCGCGCAGGCAGCGCGGCGATGGTGCGACCGGCGGCTCGCTGCCTCCAGGCGTTGGCGTCGCAGGCGGCGGCAACGCTTCGCGGTCCGGCGCGTCGCGCTGCTCCATCCGGTCGGCAATGGCGCGTGATGGCTTCGCCGGCAGGATACGCCTCCCGCAAGTGTCGCTTGATTATTCGAACGGCAGGGGCTCGAGCTTGCCGAGCGCGCCGAGGACGACGACGGGCTTGCCGTCCTCGTAGGCCGGTGCGGCGTTCACCTGGTCGCGATTGAGGTCCAAGGAGATCGGCGGCTCGGGCTTGGCCGGTGCTGGAAAATGCAGCGCCGTCCAGTCCACCGCGATCTTGCGGCTGCCGACGCCGAGGAAGCCGCCGAAGTCGATGATCGCGGCGCGCACCTGGCCGCCGCGGTCGACCAGCACGTCGACGATGCGGCCCATATTTTCGTCGGCCGCGCTGCGCACTTGCCGGCCGAGGATACCCTCGACCTCGTGCTTGGGCAGAATGGTGACCGCGGGCGGCGCCGCCTGGTCGGCCTTGGGCGGGGCGGGGCTGTTGTCCGACGACGCCAGGCTGACCACAGCGGTCAGCGCCAACAAGGCGGCCGCCGCCATGACGGTCGGATGTTCGCCGCGCATGCTGTCCTCCGCAATGATTGCCTGGAGAGCCACAACATTAAGTTTGCGCGGCGCGGCAGGTTCCACGCTGCGGCGCCTTATGGCAAAAGTTCCCGGCGGGTCAGGAGGACGAAAAGACGATCGAAACCCGGATATCGCCGCTGATGCGGGGCGTATCGAGCGATACTGTATCTTTATGCCGCCGCACCCGAAGATCGACGCTCGAGGACCCGAGCCGGAGATCGTGCAGGATCACTTCGTCGAGGAACCCCGGCAGGCGCGGATTGCACAGCCGGATCTCACCCTTGAACGGGTCGAATTGCAGGCCGAGCGAAGCTTCGAGCAGCGTGAACGGCGTGGCGCTGGCCCAGGCCTGGGGCGAGCAGGCGACCGGATAGAGCGTCGGCCCTTGGCCGCGGTGACGCTGGAAGCCGCAGAACAGTTCCGGCAGCCGGCGGTGGTCCATGTAGTTTCCGGCGGCGAACAGGCCTTCGAACAGCGTCTGCACGGCGTGCTTGTGTTCGTAGCGCGCCAGCCCTAACGCGATCAGCGCATTGTCGTGCGGCCAGATCGAGCCGTTGTGATACGACATCGGATTATAGCGGGCCTCGCCGCGCGCCACGGTGCGGATGCCCCAGCCGGAAAAGAAATCCGTCTGCAAGAGACCCTTGGCGACGTGGGCGGCGCGCTCGGCGTCGGCAATGCCGGTGAACAACACTTGCCCGGCATTCGAGGTGCGCACCCGGCACGGATTCTTGGCGCCGTCGAGCGCCAGCGCGTAGGTCGCGATCTCCGGGCACCAGAATGCGCTCTCGAAGCGCGCGGCGAGCTCGGTCGCTTCGGCGTCGAGCTGGCGTGCCTTGTTGTAGTTTCCCATGCGCCGTGCGCACTGCGCCGCCATGCGCTTTGCGGCATAGACATAGCCTTGCACCTCGGCGAGCGCGATCGGGCCTTCCGCCAGCCGGCCGTCGGCGTGGAACACCGCGTCGTGGGAATCCTTCCAGCCCTGGTTGACCAGGCCCTGCTCGTTGGCGCGGGCATATTCGACGAAGCCGTCGCCGTCCGGATCGCCGGGCCCGGCGATCCAGCCGAGCGCCGCCTCGATCGCCGGCCACAGCTCGGCGACGGTTTGGATATCGCCGGTGCGCTCGGCGTAAAGCCCGGCGAGCAGCACGAACAGCGGCGTCGCATCGACGCTGCCGTAATAAAGGCCGAACGGCACTTCGCGCAGCGCCGCCATTTCGCCGCCGCGCATCTCGTGCAGGATTTTTCCGGGCTCGGCGTCGGCCAGCGCATCGTAGCCCGTAGCCTGATAGGCCGCGAGCCGGCGCAGCACGCCGCGCGCCACGTCCGGGCTCCACCACAGCATCTGCAGCGCGGTGATCAGGCCGTCGCGGCCGAACGTGGTCGAGAACCAGGGAATGCCGGCGTAAGGGTAAGGGCCTTGCGGCGTGTCGGTCATCAGCATGGCGAGGTCGGCGGCCGACCGGCACAGCATCTCGTTGAAACGCTCGTTGGACGTCTCGACCGAGGTCTGCTGCCGGGTCGCGGCGCGCAATTCGCGCCGCGCGGCGATGAAGGCGCCCATGAACGGCCGCGGCCGCGTGTCGGCGACGTCGCAGCTCACCGCCACGAACAACGGCCGCATTTCGCTCGCGCCGAGATGCAGCTCGTAGACCGCGGAGCTGGTGGTCAGCCGGTTCGGCGGCGGATCGAAGGTCAGCACCGTGCGCCGGACCTTGTTGTCGAGGCCGCGATAGTTCAGCAGCGCCTGGTCGGCGCCGCGCAGATTGGCCGCCGCCGTGCCGTGGCGTTCGCGGCGGGTGCCGCGGACCTCGAACAGGTCGGCAAAGTCGTTCTCGAACAGGATCGACAGCTGTAAGTCGACCGCGCGATCGCCGTAATTGCGCACGCACAGCCGTTGATAGGCGGTGCCGCGCCACAGGAACATCGTGCGCAGAATGTGCACGGTGTCCTTCTCCAGCACGATGCGCTGGTCGGCCACGAGATCCGGATTGGTCAGGTCGACCGAAAAGGCGGAATTGTCGTCGCGCAGATTGGAGCCGAGCAGCAGCGGGTGCGCCGCGTTCACCAGCAATTCGAGCCGCGACAGATAGCGGGTGTCGAGATGGAACAGGCCGGCGGAGCCGCCGGTGGTCGGCGAAATGTCGCCGCGGCTGTCGAGCACGATGAAAGTGTCGCCGTATTTGAGCGCGCGCGGCGGCCGCGTCGGCGCCTGCTGGGTGGCGCCGATGTAGAACGGCGTCTCCGCAGGTTCCTCCACGGGCAACAAATGTGCGGCGGTTTTGGGCAGCATTGCGGAAAGCTTCTTTTAAGTCTTCTCGGTCCGCTCGACGCCGACGCAATGACGAGATGTCAGACCGATGCTTGGATTAGCGCACGGGCGCCGATTCGCACAGATCGGGGATTCTTTCGCCGTCACGCCGCGATTACGGTCTCGCGCCGTTGCGGATGACATCGACGACGCGCATCGCGACGGGATCGACCACCACGATATCGTTCGCCACCATGGCGTATTTGAGGAAGGCCGCCGACGGATTGTCGGCCGTGGCCTGATCCGGCAGGTCGACCAGCTCGGTCGTCGGCGGCACCGGGGCGCCGACGGCGATGGAAATCTGGTCGGCATGGGGGTTCACCCGCTGCCGGATGACGATGTTGTAGATCGCGCTTTTCTGCCCGGGGGTGAGCGCCAGGGTCTGCCTGACGGCACCATTGGGCTGGACCGCCTCGTCCGGCCCCGCGGACTGCGCCAGCGCCGGCGCCATGCCGAAAATCAGCCCGGACAGGGCCAAAGCCGAGAATCGGAGGGTGTTGCGCATGCCGATGGCTCCTCGGAGGACCAACGCACGAGCCGCGAATTGGGTCCGTCGCCCTTTGTTGCGCCGCAGGGGAAGGGTCGGCCAAAGCACCCGGTGCACGTTATGGGCGTGCGCTGATTTGACCTACGAAACGGCGTCCTCTGCAGGTCCGGCTTTGTGGAAAGCGCTTCTCTGTGGCGTGTTTGTCACACCGAATTGGATTCGTCCCACAATGGTTAACGCGCAATTGTATTTGTTCAAAAGTTAGTCATCCTTCGAGTCGGGATAACGAGATAAGCCGCAAATGGCTGCTCGTGGGGCTTAGGGGGGTTGATCATGAAATCCAAATTGATGGCCGGGACCGCGACCGCCACGCTCGCTTTGGCGCTGTGCTCCCACGCCGCCTCGGCGGCGACGCTCGATGACGTCATGCAGCGGCTCGACAAGCTGGAGAAGGAAAACTCCCAGCTGCGCAAGGAAGTCGGTCAACTGCGCAATTCGAGAGCCTCAGCTCCGGCGCCCGCGCCGGTGGCGGCGACTCCCGCACCGCAGAATTTCAAGGGCAACCCCGTCCTGCACGGCGCCGTGGCGACTTCCCCCGCGCCGAAGCCACTGCTCTCGGTCGGCGGCCAGCCGATCATCACCAAGGCGGTTGGCGTCCCGCTGATCGACAACACGACCGTGACCCTTTACGGCCACGTCGACGTCTCGGGCGACGTCTTCAATCCGTCGGTCTACGACCAGGGCACCAAATTCGGCATCGCCAGCAACGGCTCCTATTTCGGCATCCGCGCCCGGCACAATCTCGCCCCGTACGGCTACGACGGCTATGCGTTCCTGGCGCAGTTCGAAGCGCAGGTCGATGTCGCGTCGGCGCCGACCGAGCGCGCCGCATTCGGCACCCGCGACAGCTATGTCGGCATCGAAGGGCCGTATGGCGCGATCAAGGCCGGCAAGAGCGACACGCCGTATAAGAAAGCGACGGCAGCGTTCGACCCGTTCGCCAACACCATCGCCGACTACAATTCGATCGTCGGCAACACCGGCGGCGACAACCGCGCCGAGTTCGATTGGCGCATGAATCATGCGGTCTGGTACGAATCGCCGATCTGGAAAGGCTTCCAGTTCAGCGCCCTGGTCTCGCCCGGGCAGAACTACGCGCCGGACAACAGCGACTATTCCTATGGCGATCTGTTCCAGTGCAACGGCGCCAGTGCCCGCGGCAGCGGCAGCAACTTCCCGAATTCCAGCGGCGCGCTTCCCGGCGCTATCGGCGGCAGCAGCTGTACCGACGGCTCGTTCGGCAATGCCTACAGCGCGGCGGCCACCTACAAGGATGGCCCGCTGACCTTGATCGCCGCCGCCGAGCTTCATGAGGCCGTCAACCGCCATGGCGATGACGGGCTTGAACCCGCCTTGATTGGTACTCCTTTCTTCGGCCCGGTTTTTCTGGCCGATGGCACTCAAGTCATGACCGGAACCGCCAAGGAATGGGCGGCCAAGGTCGGCGGCGGCTACGCGCTCAAAGACGGACTCGGCACCCTGCAGCTCTACGCCATGTACGAATGGATCCGGCGTGAAGTGCCGGCCGGATTTGCGCCGTTCAACGAGCGGTCCAAGGACGACTTCTACGCCAGCGCGACGCAAAGTATCGGCGAGCATTGGGCGGTCAGCGCGGCGTACACTCACGCCTCGAACACCGAGAAATGCGCGTCCCCCGCCACGCCGGCGTGCGTGTCCGGCAATCCAGCCATGCTGAGCTTCAACAACGCGGCGCTGGCTCCGGCCGCGACGTTGCAAGGCAATCTGTTCCGCGACTCGGCCGATCAGTACTCGCTCGGCGTCCGCTACCGGTTCAGCAGCTGGGCGAGCGTGTATGTCGTCGGTACCTACCTCACCCAAGGCATGGGCGCACACTACTGCCTCGGGGCGAGCGGTCACGGCTATCAAGTCTGCAGCCGCGATCAGTTCAACGACACGATCGGCGGCGCCACCATCAAGGCGGTCTCGACCGGCCTGACGCTGGACTTCTGACCGTCGCGGACGGCGGCAGCGAAAATCCAGCGTCAGGCCGGTCGAATGCTTGCGGCGCGCCGGCCTGACGGCGGTTCGACCGTCGTCGCCGGTGAAGGGATTGGGATACATGTTGCGGGAATCGCACAGCTGGCAGCCGTTCGGGCCCCAGCGTTTGGTGGCGGCGAAGCCGCACGCCGGCAGCGCCATTTGCGCGGCGACGGCGGGCGGCACCGGTTGCTGGCCGCCCTCGCAATAATAGGCAAAGCTCACGTGGCTGCCTGACAGCGTCAGCAGGCTCGCCAGCAGCAACGAACCGGGTCTCATGGCCGGCCTCCACCGGTTGCGTTGCGCGTGATATTAATCCGGCAGCCGGTCGCGGCAATCCTCGACACGATGCGAGACTTCACTTTGTCGATACCGGGCAAGGACCCGTGACAGCGGACCAGCGGCAACAGATCGCCCGGCAATTCGCCGCGGCGCTCGATCATCACAAGGCCGGGCGGCTGGCCGAGGCCGAGAGCCTGTACGGCCAGGTCTGCGCCGCCGATCCGACCCATGCTGGCAGCTGGCACCGGCGCGGCGTCGTCGCGCATCAGCTCGGCCGGCCGGACGCCGCCGAATTTCTCACGCGCGCGGTGACGCTGCAGCCGGACGTCGCCGAGACGCACAACGACCTCGGCAGCGTGCTCGCCGCCCACGGCAAATTCATCGACGCCGCGGCCTGTTTCGAGCGCGCCGCGGCGCTCAAGCCCGATTTCGCCGACGCCCATTACAATCGCGGCCTGGCGCTCGCCAATCTCGGCCGGTTCGGCGAGGCGGCCGGATGTTTCCAGCGCGTGCTGGCGATCAATCCGCAAGCGGCCTTGGCCCATGTCCATCTCGGCCACGCGCTGCGGGCGCAAGCGCGGCGCGAGGACGCCGTGGTGCATTATCGGCGCGCCGCGGCGCTGTTGCCGAACTTTTCCGGCGCCCACAATAATCTCGCCAATGCGCTGATGGAGCTCGGCCGCACCGACGAGGCTTTGGCACATTTCGACCGCGCGATCGCACTCGCTCCGGATTTCGCCCCGGCACATTATAATCGCGGCATTGCGCTGCGCGGCCAGAGCCGGTTCGCCGAGGCGGCCGCGAGCTTCGAGCGGGCGGCGGCGATCAAGCCGGATTTCCTCGCGGCCAAGCTCGCCGCCTGCATCGCGCGCCTGCCGATTCTTTATCGGGACGAGCCGGAGATCGCGGCACGGCGCGCCGACTACGCGGCCTGCCTCCGCGCATTGCGCGGCGAGGTCGAGCGCAGCGCGACGCCGGGCGACCTGGCCGATGCGGTCGGCGCGCACCAGCCGTTCTATCTGGCGTATCAGGGCGCCAACGACCGCGATCTCCAGGCGGTCTACGGCTCTATGGTCTGCCGCGTCATGGCGGCGCGTTATGGGCCGGCGAAACTGGCGGTGGCGCCGGCACCCGGCGAGCCGGTTCGGGTGGCGATCGTCAGCGGCTTCTTCCGGCAACATTCGAACTGGAAAATTCCGATCAAGGGCTGGCTCAGCCAGCTCGACCGCCGCCAGTTTCGGCTGTTCGGCTACTACACGGCGGAAGACGCCGATGCCGAGACCGAAGCAGCCGTCGCGCTGTGCGAGCGGTTCGTCCGCGGCCCGCTTTCACTCGATGCCTGGCGGCAGGCGATCCTTAACGACGCGCCGCACGTGATTATTTATCCCGAAGTCGGCATGGACCGGGTGGCGGCGCAATTGGCCGCCCAGCGCCTCGCGCCGGTGCAATGCAATGCCTGGGGCCATCCCGACACCAGCGGCTTTCCGACGCTGGACTTTTATCTCTCGAGCGACCTGATGGAGCCGCCCGACGGCGCGCAGCACTATACCGAGCGGCTGGTCCGGCTACCCAATCTGTCGATCTATTACGAGCCGCCCGAGGCGGCTCCGGCCGCGGCCGCGGCCGACCGGGCGGCGCTCGGCTTGCGCCCCGACGCCGTCGCGTTCTGGTGCGCCCAGTCGCTGCCCAAATATCTGCCGCAATACGATCAGGTCTTTCCGCGCATCGCGCGGGACGCCGGCGATTGCCAGTTCACCTTCATCCAGTTTCCCGGCGCCGCGCGGATCACCGCGCAATTTAAGGAGCGGCTCGCGCGCGCCTTCGCGGCACATGGCTTGAATGCCGCCGACCATTGCGTTTTTCTGCCGCGGCTCGAGCCGCAAAAATTCGTCGCCGCCATCGGCGCCTGCGATGCCGTGCTCGACAGCATCGGCTGGTCGGGCTGCAATTCGGTGCTCGAGAGCTTGGTCCATGACCTGCCCATCGTCACCTTGGCCGGCCCGCTGATGCGCGGCCGCCACGCCGCCGCGATCCTGACCATGATGGATGTGCCGGACACCGTCACGGCGAGCATCGACGGCTATGTGACGGCGGCGGTACGGCTCGCGCGCGACGCGGCGTTCAGATCGGCGATCAGGTCCAAAATCGCACGGAACAAACATCGGCTGTATCGCGACCGCGCCTGCATCGCCGCGTTGGAAGATTTTTTTCTGGCGCAGGCGCGCGGTGCGGCGCCGAGTTGACAGGCCAATGGCTGCGGCGTGGAATGCGGGCGTTTTTAGGAAAGCGGCCGGAGGCTGCGCATGATCGATCTGCATCCACCGCCGGCCTATATCCAGATCGCGCAGAAAGAGACGCCGGGGCCGCCGTTGCAATTGGTGCCCAACCAAGGCCCGCCGCAGCCGCCACCGCCCGCCCCGGCCCAGAGCCAGCAGCCGCCGCCGCCGCCGAGCGAGAGCCAGCCCGCGCAGCTCGAAGTGACGCCGCTCGACGTCGGCCGCTATCTGCCGCACACCGCGCTGTTTGCGACCATCGTCATCACGGTGGTGCCGCCGACCGGCACGGTATCGATCTACACGCCCGGTTTCGAAGACACGCCGGCCATCTTCAAGGGGCCGAAGACGAGCGGTGAGATCCGCCTCAACGGGCCGACCGTCTATGTCCACCTGGAGAATGGCGCGACCGGCTACGACGTCGAGTATCTCAGCTGGCGCGAGCCGTAGCGCCCCTCCGAACCATGCCGGCGCCGGCCGATCAGCTTTTGCAACAGGCGCTCGCCGCGCATCGCCGCGGCGCTCTCGCCGAGGCGGCGCCGCTCTATCGCCGCGTGCTTGAAGCCGCGCCGGCCAATAATGTCGCCTGCACCAACCTGGCGGCCATCGCGACGGCGGCCGGCGATTTCGACGAAGCCGAAACGATGTTCCGGCGCGCCGTCGCGCTCACGCCCGCTTCCGCCGAGGCGCATTACAATCTGGGTTTCATCCTCCAGGAACGAGGCAAGCTCGACGCCGCGGTCGAGGCCTACCGGCGCGCGCTGGCGTTGCGCCCCGACATGGCGCAGGCCTACACCAATCTCGGCGTCGCGCTGCAGCACCAGGGCAAGCTCGACGAAGCCGTTGCCGCGTTTCGGCAGGCCATCGCCGGCAACCCGAAGCACGCCGACGCCCATTTCAATCTCGGTGTCGTGCTGCGCGCGCAGGGCCATGTCGAGGAAGCCGCCGCCGCCTACCGACGCGTCATTGCACTCGATCCCAGTCATGCGGCGGCGTGCAACAATCTGGCGCTGATCCTGAGCGAGGCGGGCGAGCTTGGCGCCGCCGATGCTTTGCAACGGCAAGCGGTCGGGCAGCGGCCCGATTATGCCGAAGGTCACAACAATCTCGGCGCCATCCTGCTCGACCAAGGCCGCCCGCAGCAGGCGCTCGACGCCTTGCGGCAGGCCTTGAAGCTCAAGCCCGATTATCCCGAAGCTTTTCTGAACATGGGCAATGCGCTGCGCGAGCTCGGCAGTCTGGCCGAGGCCATCGCCGCCTACCGGCGCGCCATCGATTTGCGCCCGACTTACGCGGAGGCGCTCGCCCAGCTCGTCTATCACCGCGCGCGCGCCTGCGATTGGACCGATGCCGCGGCGGCGAAGGAGGAGACATCATTATTGTCGGCCGTTCGGCAGAACACCGCGCGCATCCCGCCGTTCATGCTGATACCGACCGCCGCGACTGCCGCCGATCAGTTGCTCTGCGCGCGGAAATGGGTGGAGCATTTTGCCGTCCCCGAGCAGCAGGTCTTTGCCCATCACCCCGCGCCGCGGCCCGGCCGCTTGCGCATCGGCTATTTGTCCTCGGACTTTTACGACCACGCCACCGCTTATCTGATCGCCGAACTGATCGAGCGCCACGACCGCGACCGCTTCGAGATCAACGGCTATTCCTACGGCCCCGATCCGGGCGGCGACATGCGGGCGCGGCTGGTTACGGCCTTCGACCGGTTCACCGATATCGACACGCTGTCGCACCGCGCCGCCGCCGCGCGCATCCGCGCCGACGAAATCGACATCCTGGTCGATTTGAAAGGCCACACGCATCGGGCGCGGCCGAAAATTCTGGCGTTTCGTCCGGCACCGGTGCAGGTCAACTATCTCGGCTATCCGGGCACCATGGGAGCGCCGTTTATCGATTACCTCGTCGCCGACAAATTCGTCGTGCCGCGCGACCGCCAGCAGCTGTTCGCCGAAAAGCTTGCCTATCTGCCCGATTGCTACCAGCCCAACGATACGCGGCGCGAGATTGCCGCCGCGCCGAGCCGCGCCGCATGCGGCTTGCCGGCGCAAGGATTGGTGTTCTGCGCCTTCAACAACAGCTTCAAGATCACGCCTTCGTTCTTCGCCATCTGGATGCGGCTCCTGCAACAAGTGCCGCAGAGCGTGCTGTGGCTTCTGGAATCCAATGCGCTGGTGCGCCGCAATCTCACTGCCGCCGCCGTGGCGGCCGGCATCGATCCGGGCCGCCTGGTATTCGCGCCGATGCTGTCCCATGGGCAACATCTGGCGCGGCACCGCCATGCCGATCTCTTTCTCGACACGCTGCCCTGCAGCGCCCACACCACGGCGAGCGATGCGTTATGGGCGGGCTTGCCGGTCCTCACTTGCGCCGGCGAGACTTTTGCCGGCCGGGTTGCCGGCAGCATCGTGCGGGCTGCCGGTCTGTCCGAACTGGTCACGCGTTCGCCGCGGGACTATGAGGCCCTTGCCTTGGCGCTGGCGCGCGATCCGGCGCGGCTTGATGACATTCGCTCCAGGCTCGGCGCCGGCCGCTCAAGCCTGCCGCTGTTCGACATGGCCAAGCGCACGCGCGACCTCGAAGCGCTCTACGCGCGCATGGCCGAAATCTGGCGCTCCGGCCGGCCGGCGGTACCGATCGCGCTGTAAATGGACACTTACGCCCACGGCCGCTCGCCGCGCCCGATCCGATCAAGCATTTCGTGCTGGAATGCCGGCGGCCCGAACGCGTACCAGTCTTCGCCCATCTGATAGATCAAGAGCCGCTTGCGCGCCGCGCAGAACGATTTCAGCCAGTCCAGCGCCTTGGCCTTCGGCCGCTCGCCGACCGCGACCGCGACGTCCACCGGGCGGTCCTGCCAGCGGAAATTCGCCGGCAAGAGGATCATGCCGGCCTTGTCGGGCCGCATCCATTCCGGCAGCGGGCTGGTGCGCGCGAGCCAGCCGCAGATGAACGCGCGGCAGGGATCTTGGGGCCTTCGCTCGTAGATCGTGCAGCTATGCCCGGTGCTGAACGGGCAGGGCTTGCCGCGGTCGATCCGGTGGCCGTACACCTCGATCTTGAGCCACCCGTCGCAGCATGCGGTGCAGGGTCCGCACTGGCGATCGGCAACGCCGTGCCCGGCGCCGCCAATGTTCGAGCCTGCTTCGGGCATCAACTTTCTCTCAATCCGTTACGCAGTAGCAAATATGCAGCGTTTTGCCGGGCAGGACCGCGACCAAATGGTGCGGCGCACAGCAGGTTTCGGAACGACGTTCCACCGGGCCGTTCGGTCGCAAGCCGCGCCGACAAACGCAGGTTGCGCCGACGCGACCTTCGAATAGAATACGCTTAAACGGCGGCTGCAAACGGCACGCCGGCAACACAAAATGTCCTCTCGCCGCGGCGGCAGGACACACATGGGGAGGACTACAGTGGCCACCACCGCGACAACGAGTGTGCCGACCGTCGCCTCGGAGAGCACCCGCTGGGGTCAGCTCATCTTCGGCATCATCTGCATGGTGATGATCGCCAACCTGCAATACGGCTGGACGCTGTTCGTCAATCCGATCGATCAGAAATATCACTGGGGCAGGGCGGCGATCCAGGTCGCCTTCACCATCTTCGTCCTGACGGAAACCTGGCTGGTGCCCGTTGAGGGCTATTTGATCGATAGATTCGGTCCGCGCGTGATGATTTGCATCAGCGGCGTCCTGGTCGCGATCGCGTGGGTCATCAATTCTGTCGCCGACTCGCTGTTCCTGCTCTATGTCGGGGCCGCCGTCGGCGGCATTGGCGCCGGTGTGATTTACGGCGGCTCGGTCGGCAACGCCCTGAAATGGTTTCCGGACCGCCGCGGCCTTGCGGCTGGGCTGACCGCCGCGGGATTCGGCGCCGGCTCGGCGCTGACCGTCATCCCCATCTACAATTTGATCCAGTCGAGCGGCTATCAGGCCGCGTTCCTGTGGTTCGGGTTGGGGCAGGGCATCATCGTGGTCTTGGTCGGGCTATTTCTTCGCGCCCCGCAGGCGGGCGAAGTCCCGGCGCCGGCTGCGCCGGCCGTGCAGCAAACACGGCGCGACTACGGCCCGGCGGAGGTGCTGCGGACGCCGCCGTTCTGGGTCATGTACGTGATGTTCGTGATGGTCGGTGCCGGCGGCCTGATGGCAACCGCACAGCTCGCGCCGATCGCCAAGGACTTCAAGGTCGACACCATCCCGGTGTCGATCCTCGGCCTGACCTTGCCGGCCTTGACCTTCGCGCTGTCGATCGACCGCGTGCTCAACGGCTTCTGCCGGCCGTTCTTCGGCTGGGTCTCCGACCACATCGGCCGCGAGAACACCATGTTCATCGCCTTCCTGGCCGAGGGCATCGGCATCTATGCGCTATACTTGGTGGCGTCCAATCCGTTCTGGTTCGTCATCCTGTCGGGCGTGGTGTTCTTCGCCTGGGGCGAGATCTATTCGCTGTTCCCGGCGACCTGCACCGACCTTTACGGACGCAAATTCGCCACCACGAATTACGGCATGCTGTATACGGCGAAAGGCACGGCGGCGCTATTGGTTCCGTTGGCCAATGTGTTGACCACCGCGACCGGCAGTTGGCACGCCGTGTTCTACGTGGCGGCCATCCTCAACATCGTCGCCGCGGTCATGGCGCTGCTGGTGCTCAAGCCGTTGCGCGTCAAGGCGATGGCGCAAGGCTAAAGGCGCAAGCCGGGCCTTGCCATGAGCCGGACGGTCGATCCGGTTGGATGCCTACAGGGCCCGGCCCGATCGGGCCGGGCGTTGGTCCGCCGATATAAGTAAGGCCCGATATAAGTAAGAATGTCGTGAGCGCTGGACCGCACAAGGCCGGGCCCCCTTTGACTGTGGGCGGCAGCCTGGAATATTGTATGCCACCGATGAGTCCAAGTTTCCCGATATTGCGGCGTGCGGACGTAACCCCGAGTGCGGCGGAGCTGCCGGCGCCGCGCCTTGCCGTCGATCCGCTGGCGAGCCCAGCGAGCTTCAAGCGGCAGGCCTATACCGCGCTCAAGAACGCCATCGCCTCGATGGACGTCTATCGCAGCCGCGCCGAGATCCGGCTTGACGAACGCCGCCTGGCGCATGAGTTCGGCATCAGCCGCACGCCGGTGCGCGAAGCCATGGCGCAGCTCGAGCGCGAGGGTTTTGTCCGCTCGGTGCCGCGGCGCGGCGTCTATGTGGTGCGCAAGACCAAGCGCGAGGTGATCGAGCTGATCACCGCCTGGGCGGCGCTGGAAAGCATGGCGGCGCGGTTGATCACCGAGAGCGCGAGCGACGAAGACATCGCGTCGCTGCGGCGCATGTTCGCCACCTTCGAGAACGGCGCGGTGCGCGCCCATCTCGACGAATATTCGGAAATCAATATCGGCTTCCACCAGACCATCATCCGCATGAGCGGCAACAGCATGCTGATCAATCTGGCGGAAAACCTGTTCACCCATATGCGCATGATCCGGCGCAAGACCATCGGCGAGAAGGATCGCGCCGACCGCTCGATCCGCGACCACATGCATATCATCGAGGCGCTGGAAGCGCGCGACACGCTGCGCGCCGAGACGCTGGTGCGCGATCACGCGCTGGGCCTCGCCGAGCACGTGGCGAAATACGCCGATTATCTGGACTAAGCAGAGAACAACACAGGCGACGGAGGAACCCATGGCAGACGCAGCGGTCAAAGAGAAACCCGCCGATACGGCCGAACGCGAGCTGACCGATGGTTTTCATCTCCTCATCGACGCGCTCAAGCTCAACGGTCTCACCACGATCTATGGCGTGCCCGGCATCCCGATCACGGATTTCGGCCGCATGGCGCAGGCCTCAGGGCTTCGCGTGCTGTCGTTCCGCCACGAGCAGAATGCCGGCTACGCGGCCGCGATCGCGGGTTTCCTCACCAAAAAGCCGGGCGTCTGCCTCACCGTGTCGGCGCCGGGCTTCCTCAACGGACTCACCGCGCTGGCGCATGCCACCACCAATTGCTTCCCGATGATCCTGATGTCGGGATCGTCGGAGCGCGAGGTCGTCGACTTGCAGCAGGGCGACTACGAAGAAATGGACCAGCTCGCCATCGCCAAGCCGCTGTGCAAGGCGGCGTTCCGCGTGCTGCATGCCGCCGACATCGGCATCGGGCTCGCGCGCGCGATCCGCGCCGCGGTGTCGGGCCGCCCGGGCGGCGTCTATCTCGATCTGCCGGCAAAACTGTTCGGCCAGGTGATGGACGCGGCCGCCGGCCAGAAGTCGCTGGTCAAGGTCATCGACCCGGCGCCGGCACAAATTCCCGCGGCCGACGCGGTCAAGCGCGCGCTCGATGTGCTCAAAAGCGCCAAGCGCCCGCTCATTATCCTCGGCAAAGGCGCGGCCTATGCCCAGGCCGACGAGGCGATCAAAAACTTCGTCGAGAAGAGCGGCGTGCCATTTCTGCCGATGAGCATGGCGAAGGGGCTCTTGCCCGACACCCATCCGCAATGCGCCGGCGCGGCGCGTTCGACGGTGCTCAAGGACTCCGACGTCGTGATGCTGATCGGCGCGCGGCTGAACTGGCTCCTATCCCACGGCAAGGGCAAGGCCTGGGGCGACGCGCCGAAGAAATTCATCCAGATCGACATCGAGCCGAAAGAGATGGATTCAAACGTCGAGATCGCCGCCCCCGTGGTCGGCGACATCGGCTCTTGCGTCGCGGCGCTGCTCAACGCCATGGGCGGCAACTGGCCGGCGCCGCCGGCGGACTGGATCAAGACCGTCACGTCCAAACGCGACGAGAACGTCGCCAAGATGGCGCCACGGCTGATGAACAACAACGTGCCGATGGACTATCACGGCGCGCTTGGCGTGCTGCGCACCATCGTCAAGGAACGGCCCGACGCCATCCTGGTCAACGAGGGCGCCAACACGCTGGATCTCGCCCGCGGCATCATCGACGTCTATCAGCCGCGCAAGCGCATCGACGTCGGCACCTGGGGCGTCATGGGTATCGGCATGGGCTACGCCATCGGGGCGGCGATCGAGACCGGCAAGCCGGTGCTCGCGGTCGAAGGCGACTCGGCGTTCGGTTTTTCCGGCATGGAGATCGAGACCATCTGCCGCTACAAGCTGCCGGTCTGCGTCGTCATCTTCAACAACGACGGCATCTATCGCGGCACCGACGTCAACAGCGCCAGCGCCGACCCTGCCACGACAGTCTTCGTCAAGGGCTCACGTTACGACAAGATGATCGAGGCGTTCGGCGGCACCGGCGTCAACGCGACCTCGCCGGACGAGCTCAAGCGCGCCGTGAACGCCGCCATGGAGTCGGGCAAGCCGACGCTGATCAACGCGGTGATCGATCCGGGCGCCGGCAGCGAGAGCGGCCGCATCGGCAACCTCAATCCGCAAAGCGCGCTGCGCAAGAAATAAAGGAAGCGACACATGGCCAAGAGCAAGAAAGTGAAATCGCGCGTCAAAGCGGCGGCGAAGAAATCTGCCGGGAAAGTCGTGAAGCTCAAGCCGAAGAAGGCGAAAGCGGCCAGCAATGGCCTGCCGCGGCCGTCGGCAAAGCCGTGGGGTCAGGCCGGCAGGGCGCTCGACGGCGTGAGAATCCTCGACTTCACCCACGTGCAGTCGGGGCCGACCTGCACGCAATTGCTCGCCTATATGGGCGCCGACGTCATCAAGGTGGAACGCCCCGGCGTCGGCGACATCACCCGCGGCCAATTGCGCGACGTGAAAGGCCACGACAGCCTCTATTTCACCATGCTCAACGGCTCGAAGCGCTCGATCACGATCGACTCAAAGCACCCGAAGGGCAAGGAAATCCTCGACCGCCTGGTCAAACAATGCGACGTGCTGGTGGAAAATTTCGCCCCCGGCGCGCTCGACCGCATGGGGCTGACCTGGGAGCACATCCACAAGCTCAATCCGCGCATGATCGTCGCCTCGGTGAAGGGATTTGGCCCGGGCCCCTACGCGGACTGCAAGGTCTACGAGAACGTCGCGCAATGCGCCGGCGGTTCCGCCTCGACCACCGGCTTCCGCGACGGCCCGCCGCTGGTGACCGGCGCGCAGATCGGTGACAGCGGCACCGGCTTGCATCTCGGACTCGGCATCGTCAGCGCGCTCTATCAGCGCCTGCGCACCGGCCGCGGCCAAAAGGTACTCTGCGCCATGCAGGACGGCGTGCTCAACCTCGCCCGCGTGAAATTGCGCGACCAGCAGCGCCTCGCCCACGGCCCGCTCACCGAATACAGCCAGCATGGCGAGAGCATCCCGTTCGGCAAGGCGGTGCCACGCGCCGGCAACGATTCCGGCGGCGGCCAGCCGGGCTGGATCCTCAAATGCAAAGGCTGGGAGAGCGATCCCGACGCCTACACCTATTTCATCACCCAGGCGCCGGTGTGGGGGCCGATCTGCGATCTGATCGGCAAGCCGGAGTGGAAGACCGACCCGGATTACGCAACGCCGCCGGCGCGGCTGCCGCGGCTGCGGCACATCTTCGACACCATCGAGCAGTGGACCATGACCAAGACCAAGTTCGAGGTCATGGACACCTGCAACAAATACGACATCCCGGTCGGGCCGATCCTGTCGATGAAGGAGATCGCCGAGGAAGAGTCGCTGCGCTTAACCGGCACCGTGGTCGAGGTCGATCATCCGGGCCGCGGCAAATATCTGACCGTGGGCAATCCGATCAAATTGTCCGACTCGCCGGCCGACGTGCGGCGCTCGCCGCTCTTGGGCGAGCACACCGACGAGATCCTGCGCAAGGTGCTCGGCTATTCGGAAAAGGAAGTCGCCGACATCAAGGTTTCCGGCGCGATCACGCCGCCGGAGAAGCCGGGCAAGGCGGAAGCGGCGTAAACAACGGCTGTCGTCCCCGCGAAAGCGGGGACCCAGTAATCACCGCACATGAGGTGTTTACTGGATGCCCACCTTCGCGGGCATGACAGCAGAGGATTGAGAGAGGAAGACGTATGCGTATCGTCGTTCACGGCCAACAGGCGTTCGGCAAGGCGGTGCTCGAAGCGCTGATCAAGCGCGGCGAGGATGTCGTCGCCGTCTACGTCGCGCCGGAAAAGCCGGGCGCCAAGGCCGACCCGCTGAAGGAAGCGGCGGTAGCCGCAAAGCTGCCGGTCTACCAGCCGGATTCCTACAAGAAGCCGGAAGTGTGGGAGGAATTCAAAGCGCTCAAGCCCGACCTGCAGGTCATGGCCTTCGTCACTTTGTTCGTGCCGGAGGAATTCCTCAACATTCCGACCCACGGCTCGATCCAGTATCACCCGTCGCTGTTGCCGGCCTATCGCGGCGCCAGCGCCATCAACTGGCCGATCATCAAGGGCGAGAAAGAAACAGGACTTTCGATCTTCTGGCCCGACAACGGCCTCGATACCGGCGCCGTGCTGCTGCAAAAGAAAACGCCGATCGGGCCGAACGACACGCTCGGCACGGTCTATTTCGATCGCCTGTTCCCGATGGGCGTCGAGGCCATGCTGGAATCCGTCGACCTGGTGAAGGCCGGCAAAGCGCCGCGCCTCAAGCAGGACGAGGCGAAAGCCACCTACGAAGGCCGCTGCGGCCCCGACAACGCCAAGATCGACTGGGGCAAGCCGTGGGAGCAGATCGACCGCCTGATCCGCGGCTGCAATCCGGCGCCCGGCGCCTGGACCACGCTCGACGGCAAGCAGCTGAAAATCTTCGACGCCAAGCCGCTGCCGGCCAAAGATCCGAAGGGGATCGCCGGCAAGGTCGGCGAAATCGCCGTCGTCGACGCCGACGGCTTCATCGTAGTTTGCGCCGACGGGCGCTTCAAAGTCACCCGCGTGCAGCCCGCCGACGGCAAGAAGATCGAAGCCGGCGAGTGGGCGAAGTCGGTCAATCTCCAGCCCAAGGCCAGATTCACATAAACACTCCACCGTCATGCCCGGCCATAGCCGTTCGAAGAACGGCGTCGCTTCCCTCGCCTATGTGCCGGGCATCCACGTCTTCGCTCGCAGCAAGACGTGGATGGCCGGGACAAGCCCGGCCATGACGAAACAAAAATGCCGGCTCACCACATTCACCGAATGGATCAACAACAATGCCTGCCTCTCAGCATCAGTCGCCGAAGTCCGATATCGAAATCTCACAGGCCGCCAAGAAGCGGCTGATTCTCGACGTTGCGAAAGAAAGGCTCGGCATCGGCCCGGAAAATCTCGAGCCCTACGGCCACTACAAGGCCAAGGTGTCGATGGACTACGTCAAGTCGCTGCAAAACAAACCCGACGGCAAACTCATTCTGGTTTCCGCCATCACGCCGACGCCGGCCGGCGAAGGCAAGACCACGACGACGGTGGGCCTGACCGACGCGCTCAATCACATCGGCAAGAAGGCGATGCTGTGCCTGCGCGAGCCGTCGCTCGGGCCGTCGTTCGGCGTCAAGGGCGGCGCCGCCGGCGGCGGTTATGCCCAGGTGGTGCCGATGGAGGACATCAATCTGCACTTCACCGGCGACTTCCACGCCATCACCTCGGCGAACAACCTGCTCGCCGCGATGCTCGACAATCACATCTATTGGGGCAATGCGCTCGGTGTCGATCCGCGCCGCATCGCCTGGCGCCGCGTCCTCGACATGAACGACCGCGCGCTGCGCTCGGTGGTGTCGTCGCTCGGCGGCGTCGCCAACGGTTTTCCCCGCGAGGACGGTTTCGACATCACGGTCGCCTCGGAAGTGATGGCGATCTTCTGCCTGGCCCGCGATCTCGACGATCTGAAAAAACGGCTCGGCAACGTCGTCGTCGGCTACACGCGGGACCGCAAGCCGGTGCGCGCCGGCGACCTTAAGGCGCACGGCGCCATGACGGTGCTGCTCAAGGAAGCGCTGGCGCCGAACCTGGTGCAGACGCTCGAAGGCACGCCGGCTTTCATCCACGGCGGGCCGTTCGCCAATATCGCCCACGGCTGCAACTCGGTGCTGGCGACCACGACGGCGCTCAAGCTCGCCGACTACGTGGTGACCGAAGCCGGCTTCGGCGCCGATCTCGGCGGCGAGAAATTCATGGACATCAAGTGCCGCATGGCCGGCATCGCGCCGGATTGCGCGGCGCTGGTCGCCACCATCCGCGCGTTGAAAATGCACGGCGGCGTCAAGAAGGAAGACCTCAAAGCCGAGAACCTCAAGGCGCTCGAAGCCGGCATGGGCAATCTGCAGCGCCATGTCGAGAACGTGCAAAAGCTCGGCATCGTGCCGGTGGTGTCGATCAACCGCTTTTCCGCCGACACCGAGGCCGAGATCAATCTGGTCAAGGAAAAATGCAAGGCGCTCGGCGTCGAAGCCTTGATGGCCGATCACTGGGCGATGGGCGGCGAAGGCGCGGCCGATGTCGCCCGCGCCGTGGTCAAAATCTGCGACAGCGGCAGGAGCAGGCTGAAGTTCCTCTATCCCGACGACATGCCGCTCTTGGAAAAGATCCGCACCATCGCCAAGGAAATCTACCGGGCCAAGGACATTACGGTCGACAAGCCGGTGCGCGACCAGCTCGCCAATTTCGAGGCGATGGGCTACGGCAAGTTTCCGATCTGCATGGCCAAGACGCAGTACAGCTTCTCGACCAATCCCGACGCCAAGGGCGCGCCGGTCGATCACGTCGTCAATGTGCGCGAGGTGCGGCTGTCGGCCGGCGCCGAATTCGTGGTCGCGATCTGCGGCGAGGTCATGACCATGCCCGGCCTGCCGAAAGTGCCGGCGGCCGATTCCATCGACATCGGTCCGGACGGCCGGATCGTCGGATTGTTCTAGGCCGCCTCTGCTGACGCGCGTATGAGGGCCCGCCTCGCGGGCAAGCGCCTTTTCGGCGCCGCAGCACCGCGAACGGCGCTCTGGCCGCCGCGCGCGCCGGTAGGCGGGACAACCTACTGCATTTCATCGGTATGGAGCACGGCGAAGGTGCGCCATCCCGATCGTAGGTTTTCTTGAACTCAGCGACCAAGCGTCGAAGCCGCCTTGCGAACTGAGCGCCGATCACGCGCATTTCGGCCGCCGAGCCAGCCTGCTTCGAGCTTGCCAGGATGATGGCCTGAAGCTGGAGCAAAGCATCATAGATCTCGTAGTTTCGCAGCGGCGCCGTGTTGGTCGTGGGATCGCGCGACGCCTCGAGGGTCGCGTCCCAAACGGCGTCCCGTATCCGGTCGCGATAGGCCCGATCGAAATCGTCGATTTGTTTGGTCGCCATCAAGGTTCGCTTCGTCCGATCAAGCCGGCGGTCGATGCTCGCCGCCGTGCCGCCGTGTTGCGATGATCGTTGCGAACATTAGGTCGACGTCGGAGGCACCACCATCCATTTCGTCACACCGGCGAGGATGGCGAAGATGGCGCCGCCGACAGCGCCGGCGATGACCTGACCGACGAGAGCGCCGGCATCGACGTTACCGGCCGTGCTCGCGAGCGCAGGCATCACCTGCGCAAGAAGGTGAACGCCGACAACCCCGCCGATAGCCCCCGCGATTGCATTGCCAATCGCGCCGAGCGTCCATTCCTTGAGCGTCGCTCCGGCGGCGTAGCCGCCAATGACGCCGGCGACGATTTGAATGATGAGATCGATGAGTGTTCCCGACATGTCATCCTCCCTTCAGACTCCATTTCCTCGAATTGACCAAGTTCACTTCATCATGCGCCAAGTCATCATGCGCCACGTCTTGCGGCCGTCCTGCCGCGACGCCCCATCCTTTCGCAGGGATCAGTCGGTCTCGCGCGATGCCGCGATGACACTGTCGGTGGCTTGAACCTTGCGCAGGACCAACTGGTCCTCGGCCATTTCAGCTTCCCTCTCCAAGCCCATCCAGCGCAATTTGCGGATCAGCTTGACGAGCTCGTTGGCGGTTCGCTGCTCTCCCAGGCCGTCCGGCGGCTTGTGTTGGTTGTGCGGCATTTCCATAGACGTTCTCCCTGATTTGACCGTTGAACATCGCAGCTTTCGCAATGCGCGGTGTTCGCTTTACTGGATACGAAACTCTTTGACGTCCGGGTCAAACACGAGCTGCTCGCCGGTGATCAGGGGAACGCGCAAGAGATTGCGGTTGCGTTCAAGCTTTTCCCGCGGAATGCCCTCGACCAGGGTGTGGCTTTTGAGCAGGGTGGACCAAACGGTAATAAAATCGTTTCCCCTGCGTACCAACTCAGTGCATTGGCGCGCGAGATCGCGGGCTCTCTCCTTGGACATTTCTACCGCCCCATTCGATATTGTGAACGATATTACGAAGTTGCGCCGTCAACCGATGACGTCGAACGTTTACGGCGTGTCGCGGATTTGCAATTTATAATTATATGCGCGACAAGAAGTGATGGCGAATATTTCTTATGCTGCCATGCGTCACATAAAACATGAGTTTTCATATTTAAAACCAGAAAACTCATGTTTCATATTTAGAAGTGCATTGCCCAAACTGCAATTGTGTCATGGGCATTCAACATACCTGCCAGCGAGTCGCATCCGAGCGATTCTATTTCATCGTTCATGGAAGCGCCGCGTGAACTCCAATTTACTCGAGCGGCGGCTGGCTGATAGCTCAATACCACGTAGACACACGCATTGACCGATTCGCGTGCCGGTAGCCAACCTGCATCGCCATGGCTGCTTTTATTTATCGATGCCCCACCACCGGCCTGAACGTACGGGGGTGGCTCGCGGATGAATCGTCATCCGAGAATGACAGCACAAGCTATGAAGCGGTGATTTGCACGGCTTGCACGAGGGTTCACTTTATCAACCGGAAAACCGGCAGGAGCATTGGGGACGACGAGGAATAAGCGCTGATCCTACAGTCGGCATTCAGCGCAAGCCCGAATTGGCTCCGACCCCGGGGATGTCCGCGAACCGGAACCTTGGTCGCAGGCCGTCTCGCGAAAAAGGCCGACGGGAGCTAGCAAATCAAGACATAACCGGCTAAACGAGCCTGCCGCAAGGCAATCACCAGCAATGAGGTTTTCAATGTTGAAGTTCTATTACAGCGGCGCGCCGAACCCGACCAAGGTGGCGCTGTTCCTCGAAGAGGCCGGTCTGCCCTACGACGCCATTCCGGTCGATACCCGCAAAGGCGAGCAGCACAAGCCGGAGTTTTTGGCGATCAATCCGAACGCCAAGCTGCCGGCCATCGTCGATGGCGACGCCACCGTGTTCGACTCCAGCGCGATCCTGCTCTACCTCGCCGAAAAGACCGGCAAATTCCTGCCGGCCAAGACCGACAAAGCGCGCGGCGAGCTGTTGTCGTGGATGTTCTTCGTGTCGTCGGGCGTCGGCCCCTATGCCGGCCAGTCGGTGCACTTCCGCAACTACGCGCCGGAGAAGATCCCCTACGCCATCAACCGCTACGCCTTCGAAGGGCAGCGCCATTTCGGCATCATCGACGCGCGGCTTGGCAAGCAGAAATACATGCTCGGCGACACTTACACGATCGTCGACATGAACGTGTGGGGCTGGGCGCGCCTCATTCCCAACGTGCTCGGCGAGGGCGCCTGGGACAAGTTCAAGAATCTCAAACGCCTCACCGACGAAATCAGCGCCCGCCCGGCGGCCGCGAAGGCCACCGCGCTCAAGGACCGTCACAAGTTCAAGACCGAGATGGATGCGGAAGCGCTCGCCGCGATGTTCCCGCACTTGCAGCAGAAGGTGGCGTAGCTACTGTGTTTCCCGGGCGCAGCGCAGCACGAAGTGGTGCGCTGCAGACCCGGGATCGTAACAAGCTCGGAGCCTGCGACGATCCCGGATCAGCGGTGCACCGCTTCGCGCTGCACCGCATCCGGGAAACGACAAACAAAAAAACGGCGCGGCTTTGCGGCCGCGCCGTTCGCGCGAGCGCGCGCCGATCAGTCGGCAAAAAGCTGCGCGGCGCGCCGGGCTTCGATGACCAGCGCCGCCGTCAAAGGCTTCATCGGCTGCCGCGCCGGCACCACCAGCCCGATGGTGTGGCTTGCTTCCGGTTCGACGATCGGTATGGCGCGCAGCGTTTCGGTGAGGCCGAGTGTCGCGGCGAGCCGCGCCGGCATCACGCTGGCCCAGCGTCCGGTGCGGACGTGCGAGAACAGCACGATCATCGAATTCGATTCCAGCGCCGGCTTCGGGTCGCCGCCGGCATCGCGCAACAGCGCGTCGATGATGCGCCGCGTCTGGGTGTCGGGTGTCAGCAGGCAGAGCGGCACCTGCGCCACTTCCGCCCAGGTGACTTTTTCGCGGCTGCCGAGCGGGGCGTCGGCCGCGGTCAACAGGCGATAGCGCTCGCGATAGAGCGGCACCCCGGTGACGCGGCCGATCGGCTCGCCATCGAGATAGGTCACGCCGGCGTCGATCTCGAGATTTTCCAAGAGCCGAAAGATTTCCGTCGCGTTGTAGGACAGCACGGTGAATTGCACATTGGGATGGCGCTGGTGGTAGAGCGCCGTAATCGGCTCGATCATCGCCAGCGCCATCGGGATCGCGGCGATGCGCAGCCGCCCGGTGAGGCCGTGCTTGAGCGCGTGGACCTCCTCGCGCATGGCGCGGCTGTCGCCAACGATGCGGCGCGCCCAGTCGAGCACGCGCTCGCCTTCCGGCGTGAAATCCTGGAACCGCGAGCCGCGATTGACCAGGAGGACGCCGAAACTATCCTCAAGCTGCTTGACGCCGGCCGACAGCGTCGGTTGGGTGACGCTGCAGGCCTCGGCCGCCCGGCCGAAATGGTGCTCGCGCGCCAGCGCCAGCAGGAATTCGAGCTTATCGATCACAGCCTATCGATCCCAAATGGACACCGTGACGCGGCATGCGCGATTTGCGAAATTCGGAAATATCCGGCCTAGATGTCTATCTAGACGCGCATGCAGATGATAGATAATTTTTGGCAAAGTCAATATTTCGATAGAATGTCTCTATTGAATAATCTGCACATCGGACTGTTTCTGCAGGATTGTGGGCCGGTTTTTGGATTTCGCGAGGAAAAATGAGCGTAACCGAGCAGCCACCGACCTTGCCGCCTGACCGGCGCGGGGGAACCGGCCGGCGCCGGCCGCCGCGCACGCCCAAGGGCCGGCAGGTCGATCCGCAGGCGGCCGCCGACATCGAGGCGCTGCTCACCGACCGGCCGCGGCGGCGCGATCTGTTGATCGAGCATCTGCATCTCATCCAGGACCATTACGGCCATCTGTCCGCCGCGCATCTCGCCGCCTTGGCGCAGGAGATGAAACTTGCGCTCACCGAAGTCTATGAGGTCGCGACCTTCTATGCGCATTTCGACGTGGTGAAAGAGGGCGAGACACCGCCGCCGCCGGTCACCGTGCGGGTCTGCGATTCATTGTCGTGTGCGATCGAGGGCGCCGAGCGGCTGCTTGCCGAATTGCCGCAAAAGCTCGGCGGCAACGTGCGTGTCGTGCGCGCACCGTGCATGGGTGCCTGCGACCGCGCGCCGGTATGCGCCGTCGGCCATGTGCAGATCATGCAGGCGGACGCGGCGAAGGTGGCGGCGGCCGCGGCCAAGCCCGCCCATGCCCATGCCCATCCGACGCCGACGGCGTTCGACGCCTACGTGCGCGGCGGCGGTTATGAATTGCTGAAAGCCTGCCTCGGCGGCGCGCGCACCCGCGACGACATCATCAAGGCGGTCAGCGACGCCGGCCTGCGCGGCCTCGGCGGCGCCGGCTTTCCCACCGGCCGCAAATGGTCGCTGGTGCGCGCCGAGCCGGCGCCGCGGCTGTTCGCGGTCAACGCCGATGAAGGCGAGCCCGGCACCTTCAAGGACCGCTATTATCTCGAACAGGACCCGCACCGCTTCATCGAAGGCATGCTGATCGCCGCCTGGATCGTCGAAGCCGCCGACACGTATCTCTATGTGCGCGACGAATATCCGGAAGTGCGCTTGCTGCTGCTCGACGAGATCGCCAAGGTCGAAGAGGCGGGCTTGTCGCCGCACAGCAAAATCCATCTGCGCCGCGGCGCCGGCGCCTACATCTGCGGCGAAGAATCGGCGATGATCGAATCGATCGAGGGCAAGCGCGGCTTGCCGCGCCACCGGCCGCCTTATGTGGCGCAGGTCGGCCTGTTCGGCCGCCCGACGCTCGAGCAGAACGTCGAGACGCTGTTCTGGGTGCGCGACATCGTCGAGAGGGGCGCGACCTGGTTCACCTCGCAGGGCCGCCACGAGCGCAAGGGCTTTCGCAGTTTCTCTGTCTCGGGCCGCGTCAAGAATCCCGGCGTCAAGCTGGCGCCGGCCGGCGTCACCGCGCGCGAACTGATCGACGAATTCTGCGGCGGCATGGCCGACGGCCACACATTCAAGGGCTATCTGCCGGGCGGCGCCTCGGGCGGCATCCTGCCGGCGTCGATGGCCGACATTCCGCTCGACTTCGGCACCTTGGAAAAATACGGCTGCTTCGTCGGCTCCCACGCGGTCGTCATTCTCTCGGACAAGGACGACATGAAAGCAGTCGCCCTTAACCTCATCAAATTCTTCGAGGACGAGAGCTGCGGCCAATGCACGCCGTGCCGGGTCGGCACCGAGAAGGCCGCCCACCTGATGGCCAACGGGCCGTGGGACCCGGCCCTCCTTGACGAGCTCTCCGTCCTGATGCGCGACGCCTCGATCTGCGGCCTTGGCCAAGCCGCGCCGAATCCTTTGCTTTCCGTGCTAAAATATTTTCCGGAAGAACTGACCAAGCCGCTGGGAAAATGGTGACTGAAAGGCTGCCTTGATGAGCAACGCGCAAAAGCCCAACACCTTCCTGATCGATGATCGCGAAGTCGACATCCGCCCCGGCGAGACCATCTTCAACGCCGCGCGTCGGCTCGGCATCGCGCTGCCGCATCTGTGCTACTCGCCGAAACCCGGCTACCGCGCGGACGGCAATTGCCGCGTCTGTATGGTCGAGATCGAGGGCGAGCGGGTTTTGGCGGCAAGCTGCATCCGCACCCCTGCGCCCGGCATGAAGGTCAAGACCGCAACCGAGCGCGCCAAGACCGCGCGCAAGATGGTGGCGGAGCTGCTTTTGACCGACCAGCCGGCCCGCGAAGTGGCCCACGATCCGGATTCCGAGTTCTGGAAAGTCGCCACCCGCATGGAGCTCAAGCCGGGCCGCTTCCCGCGCCGCGCGACGCCTAAGCCGGACCGCAGCCACATCGCCATGGCGGTCAATCTCGACGCCTGCATCCAGTGCAATCTGTGCGTCCGCGCCTGCCGTGAAGTGCAGGTCAACGACGTCATCGGCATGGCCGGCCGCGGTTTTGGCGAGAAGATCGTGTTCGACTTCGACGATCCGATGGGAGGGTCGACCTGCGTGGCCTGCGGCGAATGCGTGCAGGCCTGCCCGACCGGCGCGCTGATGCCGGCGACCATGGTCGACGACAACAACGTCTACAAGGGCAAGCCCGACCGCGCCGTGGACAGCGTCTGCCCCTATTGCGGCGTCGGCTGCCAGCTCACCTACCAGATCAAGGACGACAAGATCGTCGCCGTCGCCGGCAAGAACGGCCCGGCCAACCAGAACCGGCTCTGCGTCAAAGGTCGCTTCGGTTTCGACTACGTGCACAATCCGCAGCGCCTGCTCAAGCCGATGATCCGCAAGGACGGCGTTCCGAAAGTGCCGCACGAATTCATCGATCCGTCCAATCCGTGGACGCATTTCCGCGAAGCGACCTGGGATGAAGCGCTCGACCGCGCCGCCTCGGGCTTGAAGAAGATCCGCGACCGCGACGGGCCGCAGGCGCTGGCCGGATTCGGCTCGGCCAAAGGCTCCAACGAGGAAGCCTACCTGTTCCAGAAACTGGTGCGCACCGGCTTCGGCACCAACAACGTCGATCACTGCACCCGGCTATGCCACGCCTCCTCGGTGGCGGCGCTGCTCGAAGGCGTCGGCTCGGCTGCGGTGACCGCGACCTTCAACGAGTGCAAGAATTCCGACGTCATCATCGTCATCGGCGCCAATCCAGCGGAAAACCACCCCGTCGCCGCCACGTTCTTCAAGCAGGCCGCTAAGCGCGGCGCAAAACTCATCGTCATGGATCCGCGCGGCCAGGCGCTCAAGCGCCACGCCTGGCGCATGATGCAGTTCAAGAACGGCGCCGACGTGGCCATGCTCAACGCCATGCTCAACGTCATCGTCGCCGAAAAACTCTACGACCAGCAATATATCCAGACCTACGTCGAGGGCTTCGACGCCTGGAAGGAGAACGTCAAAGATTTCACGCCGGAGGAGATGGCGCCGATCTGCGGCGTTGCCGCCGACACGCTGCGCGAAGTGGCGCGCACCTATGCGCGCGCGCAAAGCGCCATCATCTTCTGGGGCATGGGCGTGTCGCAGCACACCCACGGCACCGACAATGCACGCTGCCTGATCGCGCTGTCGCTGATCACCGGCCAGATCGGCCGGCCCGGCACCGGCCTGCATCCGCTGCGCGGCCAGAATAATGTGCAAGGCGCTTCCGACGCCGGCCTCATCCCGATGTTCTTCCCTGACTACAAGTCGGTGGAAGACCCGGGCATTCGCGCCCAGTACGAGAAGGCCTGGGGCGTCAAGCTCGATCCCAAGCGCGGCAAGACCGTGGTCGAGATCATGGACGCGGTCCACGCCGACGAGATCAAGGGCATGTATATCGAGGGTGAGAATCCGGCGATGTCGGATCCCGATCTCAATCATGCGCGCCAGGCGCTGGCGCATCTGCAGCACCTCGTGGTGCAGGACTTGTTCCTCACCGAGACCGCGGTCTATGCCGACGTGGTGCTGCCGGCCTCGGGCTGGCCGGAAAAAGACGGCACGGTGACCAACACCAATCGCCAGGTGCAGATCGGCCGCCAGGCGCTGCCGTTGCCGGGCGACACCCGCCACGATCTGTGGATCATCCAGGAGATCGCCAACCGCATGGGTTGCGGCTGGACCTACAAGCACGTCAGCGAGGTCTATACCGAGATGGCGTCGATGATGCCGGCGCTCGACAATATTTCCTGGGAGCGCATCGCGCGCGAGGACGCCGTGACTTATCCGGCCGACGCGCCCGACCAGCCCGGCCGCGACGTGGTGTTCGACAAGGGCTTTCCGCGGCCGGGCGGCTTCGGCAAGCTGGTTGCGGCAAAACTGCAGCCGCCCGACGAAGTGCCGGACGAGAATTATCCGTTCATCCTCACCACCGGGCGCCAGCTCGAACATTGGCACACCGGCGCCATGACGCGCCGCGCCACCACGCTCGATGCGCTCGAGCCGTCGGCGGTGGCCTCGGTGTCGCGCGGCACGCTGACCAAGCTCGGCATCCGGCCGGGCGACATGATCCGCGTCACCACCCGCCGCGGCACGGTCGAGCTTAATTCGCGCCAGGACGACGGCATCCCCGACGGCGTGGTGTTCATCCCGTTCGCCTTTGTCGAGGCGGCGGCGAACCTGCTCACCAATCCAAAACTCGATCCGTTCGGCAAAATTCCCGAATTCAAGTTCTGCGCCGCGAAGGTCGAGGCGATCGACCCGGCGACGCGGGTGGCGGCGGAGTGATCAGGGGATCAGGGATCAGGGATCAGGGATCAGGGATCAGGGATCAGGGATCAACAATCAGGGATCAGGGATCAGGGATCAGGGATCAGGGATCAACAATCAGGGATCAGGGATCAGGGATCAGGGATCAGGGATCAGGGATCAGGGATCAGGGATCAGGCAGCAGTAGTCAGTAATCGCTTCAAGGTGAAACATTGCTCTGATCTCTGATTACTGATCCCTGATCCCTGATTGTTGATCCCTGATGCCTGATATCGACCCGCACGAGGAGATCGTGCGCCTTGAGGCGCAGATCGAGGCGCTCTCCGACAAGATCGAGAACTGCCGCAAATTCATCCTGGCGGCGCGGATTGCCGTCGTAGGCGGCGGCGTCCTGCTCGTCGCGCTCTTGCTCGACGCGATCCGGTTCGATCTGCAGCTGATGATGCTCGCCATGGCGGCACTGCTCGGCGGCATCGTGGTGTGGGGCTCGAACGGCTCGACGGCGAAGGAAGCCGAGAGCGAATTGGCGGCGGCCGAGGCGAACCGCAAGGCGTTGATCGGATTGATCGATCTGCGCGTCGTCGCGGAGCGGCCGACATTGCACTGAGCCGCATTGTCCGGCCTCGCGCCGCCGCATATCATCCGGCAAAATATTCTTTGGGAGGAAAGCGCCATGGCCTCATCGCATGTGTTCGCCGGCGTCGGCGGTTATTACGGCGGCAATCAAGGCAATCTTGCCGGCGTGTTCCGCCGCAATGCCGAAGGCGCCGATTGGCAGCATGTGCTGACCGAGCCCGAGGCCTATACGGTCTTCGTGCATCCGCGCGATCCGGGCCTCGTCCTCGCCGGCACCAAGGACGGCATTTATCGCTCGACCGATGGCGGGGCGACGTTCAAGCGCGCCAATTTTCCCGATAGCGGCGTGCAGGTCTGGTCGTTTTTGCCGGACCCCGCCGACAATAAGCATATCATTGCCGGCGCCTCGCCGGTCGCGGTCTACCGCAGCACCGATGCCGGCGAGAGTTGGACGCGCCAGGCCAGCCCGAAACTACCGGATCGCGGCAAAGCGCCGTTCGCCTGCCGGGTGATGCGTTTCGCGCGGCATCCGAAGCACCCGGACGAAATCTATGCCGCGCTCGAAGTCGGCGGCGTGATGCGCTCGACCGACGGCGGCGAAAGCTGGAGCGATTGCAGCGAGCATCTGATCCGCCTGTCGGTCGAGCAGCCGCGGCTGCGCTCGAAGATCGTCAGCGATACCGAGGCTGAAGGCATGCTCGATGGCCACGCCATCTGCATGAGCTCGGCCGACCCCGACGCCGTCGTGCTCGCCGTGCGTATGGGCCTGTTCCGCAGCCAGGACCAGGGCAAGACCTGGGAGGATTTGCGGGTCGACCGCTTCTCGCCGTTCACCTATGGCCGCGACATCAAAGTGTCGCCGCAGGATCCGAACACGCTTTATGCGTGCCTCAGCGTCGCCGCGTCATCCAAGGACGGCGCGCTCTACCGCAGCCAGGACATCGGCCGCACCTGGCAGCGCTTCGACAAGGTTAAGCCGCACGGCACCTTGATGTCGGTGAGTCTGCATCACGCCGACCCCAAGCAGGTCTACATCGCCGCGCGCTATGGCGAAGTGTTCGGCACGGCGGACGGCGGCGACAGCTGGCGCGAAACGCCGTTGCCGTCCGGCGTGCAGCACATCTACGCGCTGGCCTGCGGGTGAGTAACCGCGTGGGCAGGCACGGTCATAGCGCCTGGAAGAATCTGAACGAGGTTCGGGAAAATCCGAGCCTCTGGTAGAAGCGGTGCGCGTCAACGCGCCGCTCACTGCTGGTGAGTTCAATTCCGGCGCAATGATGCCGGCGCGCGAAGTCGGTAACGGCCGCGAGCAGCTTCCCACCAAGACCGCGGCCTCGATGAGGCGCCAAGACGACAAGAGCCGTAACTCTGCAAATCGTCGAGCCATTTGGAAAATAGGGGACCAGTTCGGCACTGATCAGGCCGATGGCATCGCCCGCCGACTGCGCAACGAGACAGCAACTGGCGTCGTTGTCCTGCGCACGATCGAGGCGTTCCTGGACATCCACCTCCGTCGAGGGGTAACCGAGCTCGGTTAGCAGCAATGCCACGTGCTTCGCATCGTTCATTGTCGCGCGCCTGAGCGTGATCGTCATCGCGCTTGCCTCGCTGCAATCCGGTTCTTCGCGGACAAGACGTATAACACGATATTTGCCGCCCGCAGCACCGGATCGACGGATTAGGGGCCGCACTGGCGGTCCGATGAGCTTCGGCGGATTTCGGGACGGAGCCGTGCTCAGCTCCAGTCTTCATGCCCGCCCTACGATCTGAAATAAGGCTCGACCGTGCCGGAAAGCTTGATAGTCAGCGGATTGCCGAAGCGGTCTTTGCCCTTGCCGGCCTCGACGCGGATCCAGCCTTCGCTGACGCAATATTCGGCGACGTTAGTCTTCTCGACGCCCTTGAAGCGCACGCCGATGTCGCGCTCCAACAATTCGGCATTGTAATACGGGCTACGCGGGTCGGTGGAAAGGCGATCGGGCAGGGTGTCGGCCATGATCTGTCTACTCAATCACTCGATCGACATGCCGGCGGCCCGCAGCGGCGCGCCGTTTTTCTCGATCTCCGGACCAATGATGCTTTGCAGATAGGCGGTCGAGCGATGGTCGGGCGGCACCACGAAGGTGCCGGTGGCGATCAGCGCCTCCTGCACCGATGGCGTATCCATCGCCGCGGCGGTGGCGTCGTGCAGCTTCTTGATGATCGCCTCCGGCGTGCCCTTGGGAAAGAAGAAAGCGAACCAGGTCGAGGCGTCGAAATCCTTCATACCCTGCTCGGAGGCGGTCGGCAGGCTCGGCAGCGACGGCAGCCGCTCGCGGCGGAACACGGCGATGCCCTTGACCAGGTTGCTCTGGATCGGCGGCACCGCGGTCGGGCTCAGGGTCATGAAATAATCGTACTGGCCGCCGATCAAATCCTGCAGAGCCGGGCCGCCGCCGCGATAGGGGATGTCCTGGACCTTGACGCCGATCGCCTGGTTGAACAGCGCGCAATCGACATAGCCGGTCGAGCCGATGCCGGCCGAGCCGGTGCGCATGGTCGCCTGGTTCTTTCTGACGTAGGCGATGAAATCCTGGAGCCCGTCGACCGGCAGGTCGTGGCGCGCGATCATCGCCATCGGCTGGTCGGCGACCAGGATGGCCGGCGCCAGGTCTTGCTTGAGATCGTAAAGCGGATGCTTGTAGAGCGTCTGATTGATGGCGTCGGCGCGGCTGCCGAGCACGAACTGATAGCCGTCCGGCGTCGCCTTGGCGACCTTGTTCGAGCCGATCATGCCGCCGGCGCCGCCGACGTTTTCGATGATTACCTGCTGGCCGAGGATTTCCGACAGGCGGCGGCCGATGATCCGCCCGAGCACGTCGGTGCCGCCGCCCGGCGGAAACGGCACCACCATGGTCACCGGCCGCGTCGGCCAGTCCTGCGCCGCGGCTGGGCCGATGGCTGCGCAGAGGGCGAGCAGGCTGGCGGCGGCGAGGGCGAACAGAGTGCGTTGAGTCATTGTCTTCATCTTTCTCGCGGAGCCCGGCGCGACATTCTCACTTGTAAGCAAGCTATATTCCATTCCTGCCGGATTTGCCCGGGATGAGAGACATGCAAGATGGCCCAGAAAGCGGCCTTGATCGCATGGATAGCACTCTGTTCGTGTTGGCAATCTTGTCAAGGATCGAAGACCGCCGGAGGCGGCGGCGCTTCGCGCCGTCCTTGACAAGATTGCCAACACGAACAACCAGCATCCATGCGATCAAGGCCGCCATCCCGATCGGTTTAGATGTATCGATCCGGACAGGATTTTGATTTGCTGGTTCGATCCAGGCTACAGTCGCACGACGAAACAGGGAGCCATGCGGCTGTGAAAGAAGTCGAGCAATCGCGGCGAACTCCCTCTCCCCAGAGGGGAGAGGGTTGGGGTGAGGGGGCTCGGGCTTCCGAGGAACATGCCCGCGTCCGCCACGACTGGACCCGCACCGAGGTGCGCGCGCTGTTCGACCTGCCGTTCCCGGAGCTGATGTTCCGCGCCCAGAGCGTGCATCGCGCCCATTTCGAACCCGGCGCAGTGCAGATTTCGACGCTGCTGTCGATCAAGACCGGCGGTTGCCCGGAGGACTGCGCCTATTGTCCGCAGAGCGCGAGCTATGACACCGGCGTGCGCGCGGAAAAACTGATGGCGCTCGACGCGGTGCTGGCCGAAGCGCGCGCCGCGAAGGCCGGCGGCGCCAGCCGCTTCTGCATGGGCGCGGCGTGGCGCGAGCCGAAGGATCGCGACCTCGATGCGGTCTGCGCCATGGTCGAAGGCGTCAAGGCGCTCGGGCTCGAGACCTGCGCCACGCTCGGCATGCTCACCGCCGGCCAGGCGCGGCGGCTCAAAGCATCGGGCCTCGATTTCTACAACCACAATCTCGATACCTCGCCGGAATTCTACGAAAAGATCATCACCACGCGCACCTACCAGGACCGCCTGGAGACGCTCGACCGCGTGCGCGACGCCGGCATCCAGGTCTGCTGCGGCGGCATCGTCGGCATGGGCGAGAGCCGCGAGGATCGCGTCGGCATGATCGCGACTCTCGCAAGCCTGCCGGCGCACCCGGAATCGGTGCCGATCAACATGCTGGTGCGCGTCGCCGGCACGCCGCTCGCCGCCGAGCCGGCGCTCGGCGGCATCGAATTCGTCCGCACCGTCGCGGTCGCCCGCATCACCATGCCGCGCTCGATGGTGCGGCTCTCCGCCGGCCGCGAGGACATGACCGAGGAGACTCAGGCGCTGTGCTTCTTGGCCGGCGCCAATTCGATTTTCTACGGGCCGAAGCTTTTGACCACGCCGAATCCCGGGCGCGATCGCGACCAGGAGATGATGGAGCGGCTGGGCCTATCTGCAATGCGGGACTAGCGCCCCCATTGCCGGCCGGCTATTTCGCGGCCCCCATCAAATAATCCGGCAGCCAGGTCGCGATTTGGGGAAAAAAGCACAGCAGCACGATCGCCAGCATCATGCAGCCGACATAGGGCAGCGTGCCCCACATCACCTTGGCCACCGGCACGTCGGGCGCGATGGCGTTGACGATGTAGATGTTGAGGCCGACCGGCGGGTGGATGAGGCCGATCTCCATGTTGATGGTGAGGATGACGCCGAACCATACCGGATCGAAGCCCGCCGCGGTGATGATCGGCATCAAGATCGGCGAGGTCATCAGGATGATGGCCGCCGGCGGGATGAAGAAGCCGCAGACCAACAAAAAAATGTTGATCATGAACATCAGCACCCACCTGTTGGCGTGCATGTCGGCAATCGCCTGCGCCAGCGTCTGGGTGAGATAGAGCGAAGTGAGCATGTAGCCGAACAGGACGGAGGCGGCGATGATGGTCAGGATCATCACCGATTCGCGCATCGTGTCGCGCAGGATCATCCAGATCTGCTGCGGCCGCCACAGCCGGTAGATCAGGATGGCCAGCACCAGACACAGCGCCGCGCCGACGCCGGCCGCCTCCGACGGCGTCGCGACACCGCCGTAGAGCGCGTACATCACGCCGACGATGATGGCGATGAACGGCGCGATCTTCGGGATGGAGACGAATTTTTCCTTCCAGCTGTAGCGGAAATCGACGGCATGGGAGCGAAAACCGCTGCGCCATATGGCGAACACCGACCACAGCATGAACAGGCCGGTCAGCATGATCCCCGGCAAGACGCCGGCGATGAACAGACGCCCGATCGAGGTCTCGGTGGCGATGCCGTAGAGAATGAAGGTGACCGACGGCGGAATGAGGATGCCGAGCGTGCCGCCGGCGCAGATTGATCCGGTCGCGATCTCGTCGGGATAGCCGCGGCGGCGCATTTCCGGAATGCCCATCTTGCCGATGGCGGCGCAGCACGCCGGCGACGAGCCGGTCAGCGCCGCGAAGATCGCGCAGGCGCCGAGATTGGAGATGACCAGGCCTCCGGGCAGGCGATAGAGCCAGCGGTCGAGCGCCTCGTAGAGGTCCTTGCCGGCCGGCGAGGAGCCGATCGCGGCGCCCATCATCACGAACATCGGGATGGCGACCAGCGTGAATTCGTCGAGCCCGGACAGATAGGTCTCGGCGACCACATGCATGCTGTCGAAGCCCTGGAAGGCCAGCAGGAAAACGATCGAAATCGCGCCCAGCCCGAACGCCACCGGAATGCCCGACAGGAGGATCGCCAGCGTCGCGATCAGAACGACAAGACCTTCGGTGGTCGGGTTCATGCGTGGAACCGATTCTCGCCGAGGCCGAACGGCGGCGTCCGCCCCGACACCAGGCAGGCGAGCTCGGCAAAATATTGCAGCAGCAAAAGGCCGAGGCCGACCGGCATCGCCAGATAGGGAATCCACAGCCGCGCCCGCCACACCGTGTCGGAATGCCAGCCCTTGGACCACGCCTGGTACCAGTACATCGTGCACAGCACGAACAGCACGGCGCAGAAGCAAAGCGCGGTTAGAATCGTGATCAGCGCCAGCCAGTAGCGCGGGCGCGGCCCCAGATGCAGCGGCAGGACGTCGACGTTGACGTGACCGCGGGTCATCAACACGTAGGCGCTGCCGATGAAGGTCGCCGCCATGATGCAATAGGTGACGACGTCGATCTGCCAGATCGTGGTCAAGTTGAAGATATAGCGCTCGATCACCATGTCGCAGATGGCCAGCACGGCGAAGGCGATCAGAAACGCGCCGACGACGCCGGCGAGGCGCGACAAGGCGGCGACAATGCGAATGTAAGCGTCCATGGCCCCAATTCTACGGTTGCCGACGTCCGCGACTGCCGTGCGGCTCGCTCGCGTCGGCCAACAAATGACGGCCGGCGAGCCTCACCCGCCGGCCGTCGATCCGCTGCTGCGAGCTTATTTGACCGCCAGCGCCTCGTCGATCAGCTTTTGGCCGTTGGGCACGTCCTTGGCGAATTTCGCGTACGAGCTTTTTTTCGCCAGCTCGAGCCAGGTGTCGTATTCGGCGTCGCCGAGCGTCACGACCTTGACCTTGTGGTCCTCGAAGTCCTTGATCGCTTCCTTGTTGACGGCGTCGGCCTTGCCCTCGAAATAGGCTTGCGAATCCTTGCCGGCCTTGATGACCGCGTCCTGCTGCGCCTTGTTGAGCCTGTCGAAGCTTTTCTTCGACATCAGAACCGGCTCATACATGAACCACAACGCATTGTTGCCGGGCGCGGTGAGGCAATCGGTCACCTCGTAGAGACGCGTGGAATCGAAGGTGCCGAGGCTGGTGTCGGTGCCGGTGACCACGCCGGTCTGGAAGGCGTTGTAGATTTCGTTCGACGGCGGGCTGACGATGCTGGCGCCGGCCGCCTCCCACATCGCCGCGAAGGTCGGGCCGGCGGCGCGGAATTTCATGCCCTTCAAGTCGTCGGGCTTGACGATGCAGTGGCCTTTCGCCGCCATGCCGCCGGCGAACCAGGCATCCGACAGCACGATCACGCCGTTGCCTTCGATCTCGGCGCGCACGTCCTTCATGAACGGCGAGCCGTTGATGCGCTTGGCGCGGTCCTGGCTGCGGATCAGCCCCGGCATCAGCGTCGCGCTGAACGAGGGGACTTTGCCGCTGGCATAGTCGAGCGGGAACAGCGAGATGTCGAGTTGGCCGTCGACCAGGGCGTTCCATTGCTGGTTCGGCTTGAACAACGAGGCGCCGGGATAGACCTGCACGGTGAGGCCGACATTGGCGGCCTGCGTCGCCTTGGCGATCATCTGCACCATGTCGTCGCGCACGTCGCCCTTGCCGCCGGGAAACTGATGCGAGGCTTTCATCACCACTTGGGCGTGGACCGTCATCGGCATGGCCAGAAGCACAGCCACCCCCATTCGCATGATTGTCGTCCGCATCGGCGTCCCCCTTTGGTCGCGTTCAACTACGCCTTGTGTCATGGAACGGCGGTTCGGCGCAGTCAAAGCCCACGTCGTCGCGGGGGTCTGTGCTGCAGTGCAATAATGCGCCTTGCTTTGAGAGCATAGCGGGAAGGAGCCGGCGAATGCCGCGGACCCGAATATTCAAATTGGAAGACGGCCAAGCCGTTCGCATCCCGGCGGAACTTGCCTATGCGGACATGGACATCGATCTGGAAATTACTCGGCTCGGCGACGTGATTACGATCTTTCCGGCACGAAACAGCATGAGCGATGTGGTTGCGGCGCTCCGAAGCATGTCCAAGCCGCGCCACGCCGAGAATAGGCAACCGATCGAAGTCCCCCTGCGTCAGGGAGACGAATGAGCCGTAGCCTCCTGCCGGGCGGCGGTGCGCGCCTCCTTGCGGCTGCGCTTGTTGAACGACCGTTTCGCCGCACGGATCAAGGCTGGTCTAAGAGTCAGAACCCGACGCGCCTTGCGCGAAAGCGCGTCTATTCATCGCCACCCTTCGGTCTGCGCGATCCCATCATTTTTGGGGTCCTTCTCAGCTCTCAAGAGCCGCTCCAAGTATGCCGTGTCAACCGGAAGGGGGCTGATAGAAGATATCTCATCCACATCCCCACAAGGCTATACCGCTCGCCAAATTCATTGGGTAGAAAGATAGTTGACTTAGAACCCTTGATTGAGGCAAAAACCACTGGTTGTGGGGGCAACCGTGGGGCTATTTGGCCGTTTCTCTTCGTTGTTGGCTCTGTTGCTGGTCGCCGGCTGCGCCGAAAGCCAGACGAATAGCATTGTTAGCAAGGGTGACATCCCGGCCGCTGGTTACCGAAAAATCGTAGTCTTTGTCGAAGGATTGAGCGCGTCGCGGTTCACCGCGCCGTCGCTTCAGGCCGGCAACGGTCAAATTACTCTCTTTATACCGGTAGGTCAGCCGGTAGGGGCCGCTGCTGAACTCGAAGAAAAAATTTTATCTGCTCTGCAGGATGCGGGCGTCTCCGCGGTAAGCGGGGAAGCGCTGTTTAAAGGACAGGCCATAAGCGAGAAGGCAAAGGCCGGTAAAGTTCAGAAAGAATTCGACGCGGTTCTTTACGTGAATGTCCTTACAAATGGCTTCAAGGAGTACCTCGTCGCAGGGGCTTCGCACAACGGCCAATATATTTGGCTCAACGGCGAGGCGCAGGAGATTGATGGCGATATTCAAGCCGCGTACGAGCTTAAGCCGGACGGCAGTGTTTGGAGAACCGTGCCGACACTGGATGCGAAGTCCGATTTGCAGGACACAAAATCGGCCAAGCAAGTCTGGAGCGGTGAGACCCACTCGACGGGTGGCACATTAGTGCTCGCGTCCCAAGCCACAAAAGAGCTTGTTCAAAAAATGCGGGCTGACGGTGTGATCTAGAAGAACAAGGGGCGGCCATGTTTATGGGGCGACGTCTATTTATCTGCATCCTAGCGCTTTGCGGCGCCACATCGACAGCCGTGGCGGGTCAGGTTTATTCGCCGCCTCCCCCGCCCAGGCCAGTTTACATACCACCACCGCCACCACCACCACGGCCCCAGCCGGTCTATCAGGCGCCCCAACCTCAGCCCATGCATCAGGTGCCGCAGCCTGTGGTGAACAATCCGAACGCGTGCCGAAATGCCGGTGGCCAAGTTGTGCCATGTCAGGCTCCGGCGCCGCCAGTTCAGGTACGGCAGCCCACTACTGGTCAGATGCCCGGCGTCCAAACACAACCGGCAGGACAAAGGCCTATCGCTGGCCCCGCCGCAGCTCCCAACCTAAATCAAGCATCGAGAGTCTCATTACCTAACGGCGCGATGGCAGGAACAACACCACAGGTGGCGCCAGGTCAAATTCCGCCGCCGACACCCGGCAGATTGCAACTCACGCCGAGCACGCCCAATCCGACACCAGTTCAATCTGTCAACACCAATAAACCAATAGTGCCAAGGGCAGCAGTTAGTCCTACCGCGGCACCATCGTCGACCACAAACGGCGCGCAATTGTCGACCAGCAACAGTGCGACAGGAAATGCCGTTGGTACTAGGTCAGTACCGAAGACAACTCTTAGCGCGCCTGCTTCAGGAACGGGCACGTCTTCGCAGGGTAAGCCAGTCGTCGGGGTCGTAACCGCTGCTCCGAAAGCTCCTTCGCAGACTGCAACCGCCACGAAGTCGACGAGCACGGCTATTTCGCCTTCGGCTGCGCAAGGCAGTCCAACAAAAACCCCTGTCGCCGCCGTCAGTATGTCTTCTCCTCAACCCAACAAACCAACATCTAAGCCAAATTCCTGTGTACTTGGGTCGGCGCCAAACATGTGCCCCGATATTTCACAGTATCCGGGTAAGGGTACCCCTGTCCCCCCGAGTGTTAATGTGCAGGGCTCTACTAATCTGTCTGGCGGACAATCAATTAAGAACGGTGTTTTGGCTGCCGCCCAGAATACCATTGCCCAAGATCCCAAAGGCAAAGTTGTGGTCTCCGACGTTTACCACGGAGGTCATTTTTATCCATCAGGTATAAATCCAGCTCTACAAAACGAATGTGTTTCTCTGGTGGGTGCTCTTCGGCCGGATATTGGCAGCGACACGAGTAAGTGGAAGCAGGGTGCGCCGGTTGTTCAGCCCAAAGAAGGCGGTGGTTGGATACCTGATCCTGCTTTAAAGCCCGGCACGCCGATCGCAACTTTTAAGAATGAAAGCTATCCCAATACGGGTACGATGGATGGTTCGGCCGCCTGCACTGTAGCAAATGAAAAGGGTTGCTCGCACGCTGCCATTTTTGAGGGATATACCTATGACACGAAAGGAAACATCAACGGAATGAAAATTCTAGGCCAGTCAGATTTTAAGGACGCAGCGATCACAACTAAAAACTTTCCAACCTCTTATCCGTACTCAGTAGTGGATAATTTCTCTGCATATACTAAAAAGTGAAGATGCTTCCGGGAGCTCATTTAGCGCTCATAGAGTTTTTTTGGCCTGAGACGTTCTGCCTAACTTCAAACCTTCCTGCGTCTACACTCCCGCTGCCCCACCATCCGCCCGTGGATCATGCGCGCCTTCGCAAGTCCCGTCCTTGTGCAGCACCACGGCGCCGGCGTGGCCCATGACGTCGGAATAAGCGTCGTCCAAAACTTCGACCTCGTGGCCGGCGTTGGCCAGCGCCTCGATCAAATTGCCGTCGAAGCGGGGTTCGAGGCGGAGCGCCGTGCGTGCCGCGCCCCAGGTGCGGCCGAGCACCCAGCGCGGGCGGTCGATGGCGTCGGCGAGCGGCGCGCGAAATGTCACGTAGCGCGTGAACAGCGCGCTTTGGGTCTGCGGCTGGCCGTCGCCACCCATGCAGCCATAGGCCATGATGCGGCCGTCTCTCAGCACCGCCAGCGCCGGATTGAGGGTGTGGATCGGCAGCCGGCCGGGCATCAGCGGATTGAGCGCGCCGCTATGCAGGGAAAAGCTTGCGCCGCGGTTTTGCATCAGCACGCCGGTTGCCGGCAGCACGCAGCCCGAGCCGAATTCCCAGTAGAGCGATTGGATATAGGACACGACCAGGCCGGACGCATCGGCCGCGCCCATCCAGATCGTGTCGCCGTCGCCGGCGGGGAGCGGCCAGCGCGCCGCCTTGCGGCGGTCGAGCTTCATGGCTTCGCCGGCGATGAAGCGCTGATCGAGGTAACGGTCGAGCGGATGCGCCAGAAAATCCGGATCGGTCACGGCGCGATCGCGGGCGCGGATGGCGCGCTTGGTCGCCTCGACCAGGCCGTGGATGTGATCGAAACTTTCTCCCTCGGTCACGCCCAGGCGGTCGAACAGCGCGAGGATCATCAACGAGGCAACGCCCTGGGTTGGCGCACCGGTGTTGTAGACCGTTCCGGTGGAGAGATCGGCGCGCAGCGGCTCGGCGATCTTGGCCTGGTAGCGGTTCAAATCCTCACGCGTGACCGGGCTGCCAATGCGCTCGAGATCGGCGGCGATCTCGCGGCCGATGTCGCCGCGATAAAAATCGTCGAGGCCGGTGTGCGCGAGCTGCTCGAGCGTCGCGGCCAGCGCCGGCTGCTTCAGCGTGGTGCCGACCGCCGGCACCTTGCCGTCGACCAGGAACGTCGCGGCATAGCCCGGAACGTCCTTGAGTTCGGCCAGATGATTTTCCGTGAGCCGCTTTTGGCTGCGCGTAACCTGATAGCCGGCGCGGGCGTGGTCGGTGGCGTTGTTCAGCAGCACATCGAGCGGCAGCTTGCCGCCGTTGGCCTTCGCCGCTTGCAGCGCCAGCATCCAGCCGCCGATGGCGCCCGGCACGGTGAGCGCGGCGAGCGCCCCGCGCGGCGGGATGGTCTCGTGGTCGCGATAAAGCTCCGGCCGCGCGTTACGGCCGGCGGGGCCGGGCGCCATGATGGCGCGCACGCGGCCGGACGGCTCGCGGATCAGCCAAAAGCCGTCGCCGCCGAGATGGTTCATGTGCGGATAGACGGCGGCGATGGTCGCGGCCATCGCCACCATGGCTTCGAGCGCGTTGCCGCCTTCGGCGAGGATGGCGCGGCCGGCTTCGACGGCGGCTGCATGCGGCGCGCAGACGCCGCCGCGGCGGTGGCCGGCGCTATGCAGGTCGGTCATGCCCGCTCCCTAGCCTCCCCGCTTGCGGAGGAGGAGAAGGCGGGAGCCGGTTCGGTGAAGCCACGTTTGCGTAAGAGCGCGTCCGCGCTCGGCAGCCGGCCGCGAAACGCCTTGTAGGCTTCCGCCGGATCCTGTTTGCCGCCGGCTGAATAAATCGCCTCACGCAGCCGCTTGGCAGTGGCGGCATCGAAAATGTCGCCGCTCTCCTCGAAGGCCGCGAACGCATCGGCGTCGAGCACTTCCGACCACATATAGCTGTAATAGGCCGCCGCATAGCCGCCGCCGGAGAACACGTGACCGAAATGCGGCGGGCGGTGGCGCATCACGATCTCGTCGGGCATGCCGATGCGCGCCAGCGATTTTTTCTCGAACGCGCTGGCATCGATCGCCTCGGCCGCCGGCAGCGAATGGAAATCGAGGTCGACCAGCGCGGAGGCGACATATTCCACCGTGGCAAAGCCCATGTTGAAATTGCGCGCGGCAATGAGCCGCTGCAGCAATTCCTCCGGCATCGGCGCGCCGGTCTCGTAATGCAGCGCGAAGCGGCGCAGCACCTCGGGCTGCTCCAGCCAGTGCTCGTAGAGCTGCGACGGCAGCTCGACGAAATCGGTGGCGACGCCGGTGCCGGAAATCCGCGGATAGGTGACGTCGGAGAGCAGGCCGTGCAGCGCATGGCCGAATTCGTGGAACAGCGTCCGCGCATCGTCGAAGCTCAGCAGCGTCGGCTCGCCGTCGGGTGCCTTGACGAAATTGCAGACGTTGATGATTTGCGGGCGGATGTAGCCGGAAAGCTTCTCCTGGTCGCGCAGCGAGGTCATCCAGGCGCCGCTGCGCTTCGACGGCCGCGCGAAATAGTCGCCGAAGAACAGGCCGACCTCCCTGCCTTCGCGGTCGCGCACCTGCCAGGCCCGCACGTCGGGATGCCAGACCGGCACGTCCGAGCGCGGCGAGAAGGTCAGGGCGAACAGCCGCTGCGCCGTATAGAACGCCGCCTCGATCATGCGATCGAGATTGAGATAGGGTTTTATGGTCGCCTCGTCGAAATCGCATTGCCGCTGCCGCAGCTTCTCGGCGTAATAGCGCCAGTCCCAGGCGGCGAGCTTGAAGTTGCCGCCGTCCTCGGCGACGAGCTTTTGCATGGCGTCGCGGTCGGCGAGCGCCTTTTGCCGCGCCCGCGCCCACACCGTGTCGAGCAGATCACGCACCGCGGCCGGCGTCTTGGCCATGGCGTCATCGAGCCGGTAATGGGCGAAGTCGGAAAATCCCAACAGCCGGGCGCGCTCGGCGCGCAGCCGCACCATCTCGGCGATGATCGCCTTGTTGTCGGTCGCCCCGCCGTTGTCGCCGCGCATGGCGAAGGCGCGAAAGATTTTTTCGCGCAGGTCGCGGCGAGCGGAGAATTGCAGGAACGGCTCGACGCTGGAGCGCGACAGCGTGACCACGTGGCCGTCGAGCTTACGCTCCCGCGCTTCGGATTTCATTGCCTCGCGCATGAAGTCGGGCAGGCCGGCGAGCTCGGCTTCGCCGGCGACGGGCAGCGTGAAGGCCTGCTCGTCGGCGAGCACGTTCTGGCTGAACGTAGTGCCCAAAGTGGCAAGCCGCTCGGTGATTTCGGCAAGGCGCTTCTTGGCCGTGTCATCGAGGCCGGCGCCGGCGCGGCGAAAGCCGGTGTGGTAGCGCTCGAGCACGCGCTTCTGCTCGGCGTCGAGGCCGAGCGTATCGATGCCGCGCATCAGCGCATCGACGCGGGCGAACAGCGCCGCGTTGGTGTTGATCTTGTTCCAGTGGCGGGCGACCTGCGGCGCGATCTCGCGCTCGAATTCCAGCAGCGCAGCGTTGGAATGGGCGCCGGTCAGGAGATGGAACACGTCGCTGATCCGCGCCAGCGCCCGGCCGGAAAGCTCCATCGCCGCGATCGTATTGGCAAAGCTCGGCGGCGCCGGATCGGCGGTAATGGCCGCGATCTCGGCCTCGTGGTCGGCGAGCGCTTGGGTATAGGCCTGCCGAAAATGCGCGGGCTTGATGCGGTCGAACGGCGGCACTTCGTCGGGAGTGATCCACTCCGCCAACAGCGGATTGGCGGGCGCGTCGGGGACTGCCGGGACGGCAAGGCTGGTCATCGGGTACCCTTATTCATTGGCTAGGCGGGCATGATATATGTCATCGCACCCGTTGGACCAAAGCCGGCAAGGAGCGCCCAAAATGCCCCGTCACGCCCAATACCTGCCCCATGGCGTCATTCCGGCGGTGCTGCTGCCGTTCACCGACGACCTCGCCATCGACGAGAAGGGCTTTCGCAAGCACCTGCGCGACGTCGCCGCGACCGACGGCATTTCGGCGATCACCATCAATGCCCATTCGACCGAGGTGGCGTCCTGCAGTTTTGAGGAGCAGCGCCGCGTGCTCGCCATCACCCAGGACGAGATCGGCGGCAAGCTGCCGATCGTCAACGGCATCTGGGCCGACGGCAGCCTCGAGGCCGCGCGCATCGCCCGCATGGCGGAGGAGGGCGGCGCCTCGGCGCTCCTGGTCTTCCCGCCGGCGCCGTTCACCCTGCAGCAGTCGCCGGCCATGGCGGTCGAGCATTTCAAGCGCATCGCCGACGCGTCGAGCCTGCCGATCATCGCCTTCCAGTATCCGCTTTCGACCGGCCAGGGCTATCCGCGCGACACGCTGCTGAAGATGGTCGAGGCGGTGCCGACGCTGCGCGCCATCAAGGACTGGGCCGGCAATGTGCCGCAGCACGAGATGCATATCCGCGAACTGCAAAGCCTGCCGCGGCCGGTCAATGTGTTGACCACCCACAGCGCCTGGCTGCTCAGCTCGCTGGTGCTCGGCTGCAACGGGCTATTGTCCGGCTCAGGCAGTGTCATCCCCGACCTGCAGGCGGCTTTGTTCAAGGCGGTTCAGGCCAACGACCTCGCCGCGGCGCGCCGGATCAACGACCGCATCTATCCGCTCGCCCGGGTGTTCTATGCCGACCCCTGGGTCGACATGCACAACCGCATGAAGGAGGCGCTGGTGCTGCTCGGCCGCCTGCCGCGCGCCGTGGTGCGGCCGCCGCTGGTCAAACTCGGCCGCGCCGAGATCGACCGCATCCGTTCGGCCCTGGTCGAGGCCGGCCTGCTGTCACAAAAGGCCGCGCGCGACGCCGCTTAACTCCTCCCTCTCCCCGCAAGCGGGGAGAGGTGAAGAAACCCCGCCTTGATCCGGCCATCGCTTTCGGAGTAACTGCCCGCTCATGGACCAATCTGCAATCTCGCGCCCGCGGCGCATCCTCTGGCTCAATGTGCTGACCGTGGTCAGCGCGGCGATCCTGATCAGCGCCGAGGTGTTCGGCGCCGCCTTTGCCGGCAGCTGGGCGATCGCCAGCCTGTTCGCGCTCGGCTCGCTCGGCGCCCGCGTCCTCGACGGCATCTTCGTATTGTGCGGCATCGCGGTGATGGCGCAGTTCGTCCGCGCCGCCAGCCACGTCGAGCCGTTCAGCGCCGAGTGACGCGCCCGCCGCGTCGCGCTCTCCACCGCCGCGCGATTTTTACATCTCGTTAAAACAAAAAGGGTTGCGCCACCGGCGCGAATGGATTATTTCGACTCTTGCCCAATTTCGCACGTGCCTGTGGCCGTGTGTCGGTCGGTGGGCATCCGGACAAGAGGCCGGACAGCCGCCTAAGGAAGAGACCACTACTTCCTTGCTCCCGCGACCGGCAGCCGGAGGCGAACCGGCGATGCCAGCTCTCCACTGGCGACGCGGCTTAAAGCAACGACGGAAGGGCTTTTTTGGATGACTACCGGCGCCAATGCCGGGGACACCGAAAGGGCTTGTCCATCTTTGCCAGCAGTGCGGAACGGGATTTCCCTCATCCGGACCAAGGCAGCAATCACAGCGTCGCTCACGGCACCGCCAGCTGGCGGAACGCCGCGCGTCGCAGGAGGTTCACCTCGGCGGCTACGCCGTCGGCCGGATTAGGGAGGTGGTTCGAAATGACCACACGCATCCGCGAATTTCTCAAGCATCGCACTGAAAATGGACCCTGCCTCGTCGTCGATCTCGACGTCGTGCGCGAGAATTACCTGAACTTCGCCAAGGCGCTGCCGGACAGCAAAGTGTTCTACGCCATCAAGGCCAATCCGGCGCCGGAGATCCTCAACCTGCTCGCTGGCCTCGGCTGCTGCTTCGATGTCGCCTCGGTCAGCGAGACCAACGACGCGCTGGCGGCCGGCGCCACGCCGGACCGCATCTCCTATGGCAATACCATCAAGAAGGAGAGCGAGATCGAGGCAGCCTTCAAGCTCGGCGTCACGCTGTTCGCCATTGACTGCGAGGCCGAGGTCGAGAAGGTGGCGCGCGCCGCGCCCGGCAGCCGGGTGATCTGCCGCATCCATTGCGACGGCTCCGGCTCGGAGTGGCCGCTGTCGCGAAAATTCGGCTGCGAGCCGGACTATGCCGCCGATATTCTGGAGCTCGCCCACAAGCGCGGGCTGGTGCCGCACGGCATCTCGTTCCATGTCGGCTCGCAGCAGCACAATGTCGAGGCCTGGGACCGGGCGCTCGCCTCGACCGCGGCGATCTTCCGTTCCTGCGCCGAGCGCGGCATCAACCTCGCCATGGTCAATCTCGGCGGCGGCTTTCCGGCCAAGTACATCCGCAAGACGCCGAAGCTCGAAAGCTACGGCAAGGCGATCTTCAAGTCGCTGCGCAAGCATTTCGGCAACAACGTGCCGAACACCATCGTCGAGCCGGGCCGCGGTCTCGTCGGCAACGCCGGCATCATCGAGGCCGAGGTGGTGCTGATTGCCAAGCGCAGCCCCGAGGACGAGGTGCGCTGGGTCTATCTCGACATCGGCAAGTTCCATGGCCTCGCCGAGACCATCGGCGAGTCGATCCGCTACCCGATCCGCACGTCCAAGGATCGCGACGAGACGGCACCCTGCATCATCGCCGGGCCGACCTGCGATTCCGTCGACGTGCTGTACGAGAAGACGCCGTATCCGCTGCCGGTGTCATTGGCAATCGGCGACAAAGTGCTGATCGAGGCCACCGGCGCCTACACCACGACCTATTCATCGGTCGGCTTCAACGGCTACCCGCCGCTGCGGCAATATGTGATCTGAAACTCCTCCTTCTCCCCGCGTGCGGGGAGAAGGCCGGGATGAGGGGGCCTCTCCGCTGGGCTGAGAACATTTCTGCGAAGCTCAGAATCGCGGCAACGCCCCCTCACCCTCGCCCGCATAGCCGATCCTTTGGATCGGCGTTCTTTACTTCAAGAACGGCGTCCGAAGGACGCCTACGCTCTCCCCGCGCGGCGGGGAGAGGTTTTTCATTTCGGCTGCACGCTCGGGTTCACCGCGTTCGGCGGGATGACCGCTTTGTCGCCGGTGCTCGGCGTCGGCGCCTTCATCGCCGGATCGATATCCGGCGGACAAATGACGCCGGCATTCTTGTCGGCGCCTTGATTCAAGGCTTGGTTGGAGCGCTCTTGCGGCGTGCAGCCCTTCGGGTCGGGGGCCTGGGCGAGCGCGGCCGAAGTCAGCGTCAGCGCAGCTAGCGCCGCCAAAAATCCTTTCGGGATCGGCTTCATATCAACCTCCCTGCAAATCGCTGCATTTCTGCAAGGATAACGATTGGCGGAAGGCGCGGTTCCTGCGGTGGGAACCCGGCTCAGGCCAGATCGAGGATGCCGGCGTCGCCGCTCTCGGTGCCGAAGGCGAGCAGCGTGCCGTCGGCGCTCCAGGCCAGCGCCGTGACCGGCGCGTCGCCGGGCTTTTTGGCCAAAATCTCGGCGCCGTCCTCGACCCGTACCAACAGCACCATGCCGTCGGCATAGCCGGCGGCGACGATGTCCTGCTTGGGATGGCAGGCGACCACGTCGACGCGGTGCTCCGACGGCGCCAACAGCTTTGGCTGCTTGCCCATCGGCCCGTCCTTGGTCTGGAACGGCCACAGGATGATCTGCGTCGAGCCCGACGTCGCGAGCCAGCGTCCGCCGACGGTCCAGCCGAGCGAAGTGACGCGCGCGGCATAGCCGGACATGCGCATGTGCTGGCGGTCAACCAGCCGCCAGCCGTGCAGCATCGGCTCCTGCATGGTGGTGACCAGGAAGCGGCCGTCCGGGCTCACGGTTACGCCGAGATGCGAGCCCTTCCATTCGAGCTTTTCCGGATCGGCCTTCGGCGCATTGGGAAACCACAGCGTGGCGCCGTTGTAATGGGCCATGGCGAGGCGGAAGCCCTTCGGTAGGAAGGCAAGCCCGCCGACGGTGGACGGCGCTTCGAAGCTGCGCTCCCCCTCCTCCCTCCCCCGCTCGCGGGGGAGGGTAGGGTGGGGGTGCACGAAGGCGGTCTTGCCTGCCGACCAGGCCACCGCGCCGTCGGGCCCGACGGCGACGTGATCGATCCAGCGATGCTTCGGATCCGCCGCAATGGTGCGGCTCGCGCCGCTGACATCGGTCTCCACGACTTTGCCGTCGTCGCCGCCCGAGACGATCACCGCGTCGCCCATGGCCGTCGCCAATATCGCGCCGCCATGGACCGTGACAGTTTTGGGTTCGCCGCGCGGCGGCGCCAACACCATGGCTTCCTCGCCGAGCACGAAGACCACCATGCGGCCGAGAAAATGCGCGGCGATGACCGGACCGCTCGCCGCAACCGCATGGATGCGTTCGACGACGGAGGCGGTGTCGTTGCGGGTGTCGGTCATGTTTCACCCTCCCCTGCAGGGGGAGGGTCGCTCGCCGCAGGCGAGCGGGGTGGGGCAGTCAGACAGCGGTCGCGGCATACTGCCCCACCTGGTTTGCTGCGCAAACCGGCCTCCCCCTGCAGGGGAGGCTGAAGTTACGCGATGCAGCTCTCGAAACCTTCGGCGATCTTCTTGCCCGGCAGATTGCGGCCGATGAAGACGATGCGGCTGTCGCGTTTCTCGCCCTCTTTCCACGGCCGCTGGTGGTCGCCGTCGAGGATCATGTGCACGCCCTGGAACACGAAGCGCGCATCGTCGTCCTTGAAGGCGAGGATGCCTTTACAGCGCAAAATGTTCGGGCCTTCTTTCTGCACCAGATCCTGCACCCACGGAAAAAACTTGTCCGGGTTGAGCGGCTTGTCGCTTTTGAGCGAAATCGATTGCATGTCCTCGTCGTGATAGTGCTTGAGCCCGCCGTGCGAATGGGCGTGCTTGTGGTCATGGTCGTGACCGTGGCCGTGATCATGATGATGATGGTCGTGGCCGTCGCCTTCGAGGAATTCCGGCTCGAGATCGAGGATGCGGTCGAGATCGAAGGCGTTGCGCTCCAGCACTTCGTTGAGCGCGATCTGGGCGCGCTCGGTCTTGTGCACCCGCGCGTAAGGATTGATGCCGCGGATGCGCGCCTCGACCTCGCTCAATTCGTCGGGCGTCACCAGGTCGGTCTTGTTGATGAGAATGACGTCGGCGAAGGCGATCTGGTTCTTCGCCTCGGGCGCGTCCTTGAGCCGGTCGTTGAGCCACCTGGCGTCGGCGACCGTCACCACGGCGTCGAGCCTGGTGCGCCGCCCGACATTCTCGTCGATAAAGAAGGTCTGCGCCACCGGTGCCGGGTCGGCGAGCCCGGTGGTCTCGACGATGATGGCGTCGAACTTGCCTTTGCGTTTCATCAGCCCGTCGAGGATGCGCACCAGGTCGCCGCGCACGGTGCAGCAGATGCAGCCGTTGTTCATCTCGAACACTTCCTCGTCGGCGCCGACCACGAGGTCGTTGTCGATGCCGATTTCGCCGAATTCATTGACGATGACGGCGTATTTCTTGCCGTGCGGCTCGGACAGGATGCGGTTGAGCAAGGTGGTCTTGCCGGCGCCGAGGTAGCCGGTGAGCACGGTGACGGGGATTTTGTCGGGCGTAGGCGTGGCGGGGGGCATTAGCGGGGGTCTCCTTGGCAGGGAGATATAGGCAATCTGGCGCGCGACCACAAATGGGCCAATAAATCGAACTGTTTCCGTGGCAGCCGCCCGGTGCCCGGGTTTGCGGGCATTTGCCGCCAACCGTGTCTGACATCGACGCCGGGTGGAAAGCGCGCGGTTACGGGTGAAGGAGAAGTTGCGCGTCGATCTCGAACGAGAAGTCAAGTGAGCCCGACGTCGCTGGCAGCCGGCGCATGGTAGGGCACGGCTGTGCAGTCGCATCAGTTCTTTATTTTTGCCAGCAGCGTTTTGATCGTCGCGTTGTCGGCATTTATTCTTAAGAACACGTTTTCGCTGTCCTCGATGTCCCGATGTGAAGTTAACAATCCGCCGCACAGTTCTTGACCGATCTCCGATACGGTGCCGCGGCCCGCGCCGATTGCACAGAAATATTTCGCGGGAGTATCGTTCTCGATGTGGGTTACGATCTCGACATGTTGTCCATTCAGCATGCTGACGATATATCCGTCTCTGGTGTTTTCACTTCCAGCGGTGATGATGTCTGCTTTCGGAACGGATGAGAACAGAGCAGTCGTTCTCATATTTTGTGCGGCGATGAATTTGAATTTGGGCCCTTTATCCTTCCGCAAAAACAGCGCATTCGACAGGCCCAGACCTCTCGCCGCTTGACAGAGCGTTTCCCCCACGAACACCGAGCAGGTCCAACCGGTTTCGGTACCGGGATCGCTTGCTCCCTGGCCACTGGCGTAAAGATTCGCCGGCCAGTTGTTTCTTCCATCCACCAAGGACTTCCGAGTCGCGGTAGCGGCGAGGTTTAGCTTCTTCGGATCCAGGCCGGCCAGATCGCAGATCACCTGCTTCGACAGCGCGGATAGCTTGGACCATCCCGTTTCCCAAACCGCAGCCTTGGCATTGGCATCGGGAAGCGCGGGCCTCGCCGTCGCTCCATCCAAAATGGAGACTTTAGTGAAGTACCACATCGTAGCGCTGGTACGTTGCTGAAACCTCTTATAGGAACCGATGATGGCATCGTTACTCGCCACGTCTTGAGCGGCATTCAGCAGGAGCGCATGGAATTTGTCGATCCTTGCATCCGTCTTTTTTCCCGGTGGCTTGCTCTGGGCAAGCGCCGGATACGGGGAGGCGGGATTCGCCAGCGCCGAGTAGGACATGATCACCCGCCCTTGCACGTCACCGGATAACACGGCAGGCAATAGGTGTCGTTCTTGAGCCAGATGAGATCGGTCGGCACTGTCACGATCCAAGGCGCGCCGACATACTTCGCGCCGACGGCGTAGGGCAGGCCAGTGGCGGCGGCGCCTTCGTAGGCGCGGTCGAGGGTGACGTCCCACCACATCGAGTCGGGATGCAGCGGGTCGTAACTCGGCGAGCTTGGATCGAGGGCGATGGCGACGATGCGATAGATGACGGTGGCGATGGAAATCTCGCGGTTGAGGTCCGCCGCAATCGCGTTCGGATCGACGGCGCCCGACACCGGATCCCAGTAGCGGTCGGAGCCCTTGATCGTGACCACGTTGGACGGCGGATTGGTATCGACCCCGCCCTCGCGGTCGTTCAGGTAGCAGTCCTGCTGGTGCTTGATCTCCTCCACCATGGAGACCCAATGCGGGTCGCTGTCGGTAATCGGCGGCTCGCCGTCCTGTCCCCAGATCTGGCCGGTGTTCTCCCAATAAAGCATGTCGTCTTCAAAACCTTCGGCGACCGGGACCTGCACGCGCGCCGAGCCGGCCTGCATGAACTTGTCGAACAGACCGTCGCCGGTATCCTCGGCGATCTTGTCGACCCAGGTGCATTTGCGGCCCCAGAAGTAGGGATAGAACAGGTAGGTCATGAAATCCCAATCGATCGCCCATTCCCAGAACCGCACGATCTTGCCCTGCTCGTCCGCTTCATGCAGGTTCATTTGCGGCAGGCCGCACGGCTGAACGCGCTGCTTCATGGCGTTGAACTGGTCGAAAAACTGGCAGGTGAGCCACGAGATCGCCAGCCGCTTGAGCTCGGTACGCTCCGCCTCGCGATTAAAGAATGGATCGCGGTTGCGGATGTAATCCTGCATCGCGGTTTTTTTGTCCGCCTGCGCGGCGTCGAATGCGGCCAGTGCCGTATTGTAGGCGTCGAGCTGATTCTGATAGGCGGCGACGAGCAGCTTATGCACGGCGGACTGCCACGCCTGCAGCACATCGGCTTTCACGGTGCATTGCACGATGAGGTGGGCGCTGTAGTTCGTCACATTATAGGTATCGGAAACCGCCTGCAGCTGGCCTTCCAGGCTTGGCACGATGGCGACCGGGCCTGAAATCTGGGTGCCGTTCAATTGCCACTGCAAGTAATTCGTGCCCAGATGAATGACGATGCTCGCCGCACTGGTGCGTCCGTTCCAGTTATACCCGGCGCTTCCCGACATGCTTGTCGCGGCATAGCCGGTAGGCACCGAGATCACGCCGGTATCGGTGTGCGCGCCGGAATAGACCCAGCCTTGGAAAAGGACATAATGCTCACCGCCAAAGTCGCCGGAAAAATCCAGCGTGACGTTCTTGGTCGCGTCCGGCGGCGCCGGCGCGTCGTCGACTCCGTACGTATCCAGGAGGCCCTGATAGTTCGCCGTGGTGATGCCGCTTGCGTGCGGCGGTGCGACGGGCTGGGGACCTCCGGTGAACTTCGCATCCAGCCCGAACGATCTGATCAGCAGCACTTTGTACAATGCCCCCGGCTCAGGCAGGATGAATTCATAGACCATGCGGCGGCCGTAGCTGAAGACCTGCTCCTTGAGCGTCTTGCTCACCCAGGTGTAGATGCCGACGGTGAGGTCCTGCCCCGTGCGGTCGAACACGTGCGTGTTGATCTCGCGCGTCCGGCTCAGCATGCTGCGACTTACGATCTGTCGCACGCTTTTCTGGATCGTGGAGACCGATCGGTCGACGACGTCGCGCGCGTAATGCTGCGCCGTTTGCTCCGATGTCGATACCGACGTGCTCATGGACGCGTTCGCCGTCAGCGTGGCATTGCCGGTCCCCCAGCTTTGATTGGCGGTGAGGCCGGCGCTGAACTGCGAATCCTTGTCGATCGTGTTCTGGGTTTCGCTGGACAGATCGAAACGCGTCGACACTTGGTGGTCGAGTTCCTGCGAAGTGGTCACCATGGTGTCGGTGACCTGGGTCTGCTGAACCTGCACCAGGCTGTCATGCTTGCGGATCCGCTTTTCGCCCGCGAGCACGTTTTCGATATAGGAGATGTCGGCCGGAATATAACACTGCAGCGTCTCGCGCACGATCAGGAGGTCGGTGATGAACGACTTGACCTCCGCGCAGCACGGGCTCTGCGGAACGCAGCGGTCGTCGCACGTGCATTCGCACAATTTCTCGTTCGGCGGCTGATTGACCGCTTCGTTGTAGAGCGCGACCGCGTTCGCCTGCTGAACGAGCGGCGAGCCGGCAAGTTCAGCGGCGGCGCCCGACGATGGAGCGACCGCCCCACCCCCGGTCTGCGCCGCTCCTTGCACAACACGCCGGCACGGGTCGATTTGCCAGACCCAGCCGGGAACGTAGACCGCCATCTGGAACAGGCTGGTCAACGGCGCGACCGTCCAGCCTTTTGGATCGCGGCCACGCAGCGCATGCGCCATGGCGACGCCATAGAGCGTCTTGAGTAGACGCGTGTGGGACAAATCGTGCTGCGCGCCATGCAGTCGCAGCGCCTCCAACGCCAGGATCGTATCGTTGACACGCCCCACTTCGCCGGCAAGATCACGACGCAGATATGCAATGACGTCTTCATCCGCGTATTGGGCAAAGAAGCTATCAACCGGTGGTCTTTGAATGATCGTGCCCATGCCGTCGAACAGTGCGTAGGCGGCTTGGCTGATGGGATGAAGATCGGAAAGTTTGCGGATGGCGGACGTGAGAAAGAAGTCCGACGCGACTCGAATGAATTGATTGATGTCACCCGTGTCATACGCCGCTCGAAGCGTGTCGTAGAACGAAGCCGCAAGCCTGGCCGTGCCGGTCCCGCCGGACGGAGCCAACACGCTGGCCGCGCCGGTCAACGGCAAAAGGAAAGGCAACATGCCTTGCTGCGTGGATCCCACCGGCACCGCCACGTGGGTGGAAATACCGAGCGAGACGACCTGCTGAACGGCGGCCTTCTGTGGTTGGCGGCTTTGAAAAAATCGAAATACATCGGACACGGCAACGCCTCCCTTGCCAGTGAACTTAAACTTGTATTATTCTTATCCTCTATCGATGATTGAGGTGGCCCGCAAGCGTAATTCCCTTGCCGGGCCGCGACATTTGAGCCCGTGTCTGCGCCTTGATCCGCCCTTCGCATTCGCTATCGTTTTCAACGCCGGCGAGGCCGAGAACGGGAGGAAACGATGCGGCAGAGTGTCATCATCGCCGCAGGCTTGGCGCTCGCATTCGGCGCGGCGACCGGCGCCGCGGCGCAAAACTATCCGGAGCGCGTGGTCCAGATCATCGTCCCGGCGACGCCCGGTTCGAGCGCCGATATTTTGGGCCGCGTGCTGGCCGACGGCATGTCGACGCAGTTCGGCAAGCCGGTGATCGTCGTCAACAAGCCGGGCGCCAACGGCGCGCTCGGCACCGCCGACGTCGCCCGCGCCCATGCCGACGGCTACATGCTGATGCACGGCGCCACCTATTCGGTCACCGTGCAGCCGCTCACCGACAAGGACGCCGGCTATACGGTGAAGTCGTTCACGCCGATCTGCCAGACCTTCAAGAACGACCAGGTCATCGTGGTGCCGCCGGATTCGCCGCTGAAAAGCGCGAAAGACATCATCGCGGCGGCAAAGCAGAAGCCTGGCGCGCTCAATGTCGGCATTCCCGGCATCGCCACCATCCCGCACCTCGCCATGATCCAATTGGCGCAGCAGGCCCAGGTCGAGTTCAACAACGTGCCGTTCAAGGGGCCGGCCGAGGAGATCCAGAACACCCGCTCGGGGCAACTGGATTTCTCCGCCGTGCCGCTGACCGCCGCCGCCGGCAGTGGGCTGGCGATGCCCGGACTCTTTGCGGCGACGCGCAATCCGTCGCTGCCCGACGTGCCGACCTTCAAGGAGCAGGGTTTTGACGTCGCGCCCTTGAGCTTTGGCGGCCTGTTCGGCCCGGCCGGCATCCCGGCAGATGTCACGCATAAGCTCGAAGCCGCCTGCATCGCCATCATGAAGAGCGACGCCGCCCAGAAGGTGGTGAAGAACACGTTCCAGCCGGCGGATTATTTCGCCGACGCCGCGGGCTTTGCCCGCAATCTCGCGATCGATATCGCCGAGAAAACGCCGCTGGTGGCTCAGCTCAAGCCGCAGTGAATTACCGCTTCAAGCTTCGAGATGGCGCCGCGGCAGGATGAGCCAGACCAGGCCGCCGACCGGCCCCGCCGCGACGGACAATATATAAAGCAGCCCGGCGACCAGGATGATGGCGGGACCCGCGGGCAGGCCGGCCTGATGGGACAGCACAAGCCCGGCATAGCCTGAGAGCGCCGCGCTGCCGACCGCGACCGCGATCATGCCGGTGACATCGCGCGCCCAAAACCGCGCAATGAATGCCGGCAGCATCATGATGCCGACGGCGAGCAGCGTGCCGAGCACCATAAAGCCGCCGACCAGGTTGAGCACGGTGAGCGCCAGAAAGGCGATATGGGCGGCGCCGCCGGAGCGGCTGACCGAGCGCAAGAATCCGGGATCGACGCATTCGAGCACCAGCGGCCGCCAGATCAGCGCCAAAGCGATGAGCGACACCGAAGCGATGGCGGCGATCAGCTCGAGCGCGGTGTTTTGCATCGTCAGCACCGAGCCGAACAAAAAGTCCGTCAAATCCTCATTGCTGCCCTTGAGCGAGACGATGGTGACGCCGAGCGCCAGCGAGATCAAAAAGAACGCGGCCAGCGAGGCGTCCTCTTTCAGGGTCGTCGCCCGCGCGATCAGGCCGGCGCCGATGGTGATCAAGAATCCGGCGATCAGGCCGCCGCCCGCCATGGCGAAGACGCTCATGCCGGCCAGCAGGAAACCGATGGCCACGCCCGGCAGGATCGCGTGCGACAGCGCGTCGCCGATCAGGCTCATGCGGCGCAGCATCAAAAACACGCCGATCGGCGCCGCGCTGAACGACAGCGCAAAGGTCGCCGCCAGCGCCCGGCGCATGAAATCGTGCTCGGCAAACGGCGCGATCAGGATGGCGTAGAGCATCGGACCTTCCTCTTTCCTCCCGCGCGTGCGGGGGAGGTTCGGCACGCGAAGCGTGCCGGGTAGGGGCCCGCGGCTCGCTCAGAGCAAGCCAACCCCCTCCACCACGCTTCGCGTGGTCCCCCTCCCCCGCTTCGCGGGGGCGGATGATTTTGCATCACGCGGCCTCATCGGCGCAGGCTGCGGCGGCCTCGTCGAACGCCTCGCACATGCGGCGCGCTTTCTCGAGATTCTCCGCCGTCAGCACCTCGCGCGTTGCGCCCCAGGCCACCGGCTCGCGGGCGAGCAACAGGGTTTGCGGAAAGTTCGCGCGTGCGAGCTCGATGTCGTGGGTGGCGGCCAGCACCGTGCGACTCTCGCGCTGCCACTGCCGCACCAGCCGCATCAGATCGGCGGCGGTTTTGTCGTCGATGGCGCTGAACGGCTCGTCGAGCACGATCACATGCGCGTCCTGGATCAGGAGGCGGGCGAACAGCATGCGCTGCATCTGGCCGCCCGACAGCGTGCCGATGCTGCGCTCTTCGAATCCGGTCAGGCCGACGGCGGCGATCGCGGCCTCGATCGCTGCGTGATCTTTGCGGTCGATGCCGCCGAACAAGCCCTTGCGGCGCCACAACCCCATGGCGACCATGTCGTAGACATTGATCGGGAACGAGCGGTCGATCTCGGCAGCTTGCGGCAGATAGGCGATGTCGCGGGCGGCGAAACCGTTGCGCTCGATGCCGCCGGCGAGCGGCTTGAGCGTGCCGACGACACCCTTGAACAGCGTCGACTTGCCGGCGCCGTTCGGGCCGACCACCGCGGTCAGCGAGCCGGCTTCCACCGCGCCGTTAAGATGGTGCACGGCCGGGTGCCGGTCATAGCCGAGGGTGAGGTCGCGGAACGTCAGCGCGGTCATGGCTCCTCAGCGCGTCGCCCACAGCACGGCGGCCCAGATCAGCGCGATGACAAGGCCGGCAAGTGCCAGCCGCGTCGAAACGGATAGCCGCAGCAAGGACGGCGCAATTGCCGGCGATGGATGGGGGGCGCCGCCATGATGGTGATGGGTCATAATGTAACAATATAACATTACATCAGGGGTGTGCCAGCCCCAAGCTTTCGCCTCCAGCGCGGCCAGGAAGGGTCGCGGAATTGCTACACTTTGCCGCCACTAACCGACATCGCGGCAAATGGCGTGCGGCATTGGCCCCGCGCGCCATTCGCGCTAGGAATGGGCAACATTGTTGGCGGCCACAGCGGCCGCGTTGGGGAGGATCTCGATGAAACGTTTTGCTGTTGCGCTCGCCGCCACATTGGTTCTGGCGCTGGCGGGCCCCGCGCTCGCCGATCCGATCATCGTCAAATTCAGCCACGTGGTGTCGCCGGACGCGCCCAAGGGCAAAGCGGCCTTGCTGTTTAAGCAGCTCGCCGAGAAATACACCGACGGCAAGGTGACCGTCGAAGTCTACCCGAACTCCTCGCTCTACAAGGACAAGGAAGAGCTCGAAGCCCTGCAGCTCGGCTCGGTGCAGCTCTTGGCGCCGTCGATCTCCAAATTCGGCCCGCTCGGCGTCAAGGAATTCGACGTCTTCGATCTGCCGTTCCTGATGACCGACGACGCCCACGCCCGCCAGATGATGGCGAGCCCGATGATGGCCGACCTGAACAAGAAGCTCGAGGACAAGGGCGTCAAGCCGCTGGCCTATTGGGACAACGGCGCCCATGTCTATACGGCCAATGTGCCGCTGATCATGCCGGACGATTTCCGCGGCTTGAAGATGCGCATCCAGGGCTCCAAGGTGCTCGACGCCGTGGCGCGCGAACTCGGCGCCATCCCGCAGATCATCGCCTTCGGCGAGCTCTATCAGTCGCTGCAGACCGGCGTCGCCGACGGCGAGGACAATGTGCCGTCCAATATCTCGACGCAAAAGCTCTATGACGTGCAGAAATACCTCACGGTGTCGCATCACGGCCGCCTGACCTATTCGCTGATCACCAACAAGAAGTTCTGGGATGGGCTGCCGGCGGACGTGCGACCCGGCCTCGATCGCGCGGTGAAGGAGACCACGCAGTTCTTCGACGACACCGCGGCGAAGGACAACGTCACCGCGATGGACGTGATCAAGGCCACCGGCAAGATGCAGATCCATCAGCAGACCGACACCGAAAAGGCTGCCTGGATCGCCAAGCTGATGCCGGTGCACAAGGAAATGGAAAAGCGCTTCGGCAAGGATTTCATCGACAAGATCTACAAGGCCTCGGGCTTCGTTCCGCCGCAGTCCTAAAAGCTTGCGCGATCCCTCCCCGTGCGGGGAGGGATCCAGCCCGCGGGACGCAGGTGCTCGACCGCATCCTCAATCGGCTCGAAGAGATCATCATCGTCTCGCTGATCGCGATGGCGACGACGCTCACCTTTGTCGCCGTCGTGCATCGCTACGGCGCCAGCAATTCCGTGGGCGTCGCGCGCTGGGCCGGCGCGCATAATCTGTTGTTCCTCAAATACGCGGCGAACTGGGTCTATACCGAGCTCGCCGGCATCAATCTGTCCTGGGCCAACGAGCTGTCCACCTACATGTTCGTGTGGATGGCGAAATTCGGCGCCGCGCTCGGCGTGCGCACCGGCATCCATGTCGGCGTCGATGTTTTCGTCAAGCGGCTGTCGCCGGTGGCGCGCAAGCCGGTGATCGTGTTCGCGCTGTTGTGCGGCGCGCTGTTCACCGGCGTCATCGGCACCCTCGGCGCGGTCTATGTCTACGAGCTCGATCCGGACCAGATCTCGCCGGAGCTCGAATGGCCGAGCTGGATGATCTATCTGTGCATTCCGCTCGGCTCCTACCTGATGTGCTTCCGCTTCCTGCAGGTGATGTGGCGCTATCTGCGCACTGGCTATGTGCCGCAGCACGGCCATGGCGACGATTACGTGGAGCCGCACGATACCGCGCCGCTCGGCGAGGCGGCGCGATGACGACGCTGTCGCCGCCCATCGCCAAGCCGGCCGACGCCGCCGACGCGAAGCGCGCGCCGTCGTTCGGCGATCATTTCACCGCGGCGCTGATCGTCATCCTTCCGATCGCGCTGGCGCTGATCTGCTTTGCGGCGCGGCTGCACGTCATCGAGCTGTCGCACACGGTGCGCGCCGAGCTTTTGTTCGCGCTGTTGCTGGCGCTGATGGCGTCCGGCATGCCGATCTCGATCGCGCTCGGGCTGTCGGTGCTGACCTATCTGTTCATTCTCTCCGACGTCGATCCGAAGATGGTGGGCCTGAAACTGTTCACCAGCATCGACCGCTTCGAGATCATGGCGATCCCGTTCTTCATCCTGGCCGGCAATTTCCTCACCGCCGGCGGCGTGGCGCGCCGCATGATCGATTTTGCCACCTCGATGATCGGGCACTGGTATGGCGGCTTAGGGCTGGCCGGCGTGGTGGCCTGCGCCTTGTTCGCGGCGATTTCCGGCTCCTCGGTCGCGACCGTGGTCGGCATCGGCTCGATCATCCTGCCGGCCTTGCTGGAGCAGGGCTATCCGCCGCGGTTTTCCGCCGGCGTGATCGCCACTTCCGGCGCGCTCGGCATTCTGTTCCCGCCCTCGATCAATCTCGTCATCTATGCGGTGGCGACCAGCGGCATGCAGCCGCGCGGACCGACCGGCGCCATCGTCGATTCCGCCTCGATCGGGCAATTGTTCATCGCCGCGCTGGTGCCCGGGCTCATTCTCGCCACCATGCTGGGCGCCACCACCTGGTATCGCGCCTGGCGCTACGACTATCCGCGCATGAAGCGCTCGAGCTGGCGCGAGTGCTTGCGCACGTTCCGTGAGAGCGTCTGGGGCCTGCTGCTCATCCTCCTCGTGCTCGGCGGCATCTATTCCGGTCTGTTCACGCCGACCGAGGCCGCCGCCTGTGCCGCGGTCTATTCCTTCGTCATCGCGGTCTTCGTCTACAAGGGCCTGAAGTTCACCGAAGTGCCGGCGGTGCTGCTCAAGGCCGCCGCCATGAGCGCGATGATCCTCTACATCATCACCAATGCGGCGGTGTTCTCCTGGCTATTGACCTCGGAGCAGATTCCGCAATCCATGGCCGAATGGATGACCGCGCAGGGCTTTGGCATCGTCGCCTTCCTCCTGGTCACCAACATCGTGCTGCTCGCCGCCGGCAATTTTATGGACCCGGCGGCGATTACGCTGATCATGGCGCCGATCCTGTTCCCGATGGCGGCGGCGCTGGGCGTGCACCCGGTGCATCTCGGCATCCTGATGGCGGTCAACATGGAAGTCGGGCTGTGCCATCCACCGGTCGGCCTCAACCTCTATGTCGCCTCCGGCATCACCAAGATGGGCATCGCCGAGTTGACGATCGCGGTGCTGCCGTGGCTCCTCACCATGCTGATTTTCTTAGCCATGGTGACCTACATCCCGGCCATCTCGCTATGGCTGCCGCACGTCTTGGGGATGCTGTAATTCATAATCCCGGGGCTTTAATGGATTTTCACCCCCTCGAATGCTATATTTTCACGAGGAGAATCCATGTCCACACACTCCGAAAGCGCGACCGCCGTCCGCATCCGGGAGATGGCTCAGAAGTACCATGTGGCGTACGTCCGTACACCCCGCGACGTACAAGCGCATCACATCACGCGCCTCGCGGGCGACCACGTGGAACTTGACGAAATCGAACAATTGCTGATCGCTTTGCAACGGAGCGGCCATCTCTCGCGAGCCGAGATGGTGCAACTTCAGGCGGCCTATCTCCGCGAAGCCAGGTCGTGACCTTCGATCCGTTTGGCGATTTCGAAACGCAAGGCTACTTGCGTAATCTCGCCAAGGAAAAAGACCCCGAGATCGTCCGGCGCCTTGAGCACGCCTCGTTCATGACCGGCATCGACGCGGCGCTTCAACGCCTCGCCAAGGTCAAGCGTCTTTCCTATGCGGACGTGCTCGAAACCCACAGAATCCTGTTCGAGGCCGTTTACCCCTGGGCCGGACAGGACCGCCGGACGATCGCCCCCGACCTTGCAATCAGCAAGGGGCCGGTCCTCTTCGCTCACCCTGACCATATTCAGCGCGCGGTGGACTATGCGCTCGCCCACGGGCAAGACCGGAAATTCATGAGGGAGAAGCCCGGCGTGATCATAGGCTATCTCGCCTATGCGCATCCGTTCCTGGACGGCAATGGGCGCACGATCATGGTCGCGCATGGCGTCATGGCCCAGCGTGCCGGATTCGGCATCGATTGGGCTGCGACCGGAAAAGCTGAGTATCTTTCCTCCTTGACGAAAGAGCTGGATGATCCGGACAAGGGCCATCTCGACGCATATCTCAAAACCTTCATTCGAGAGGCCGTAGGGGAAGATCGCTTGGCGGCCGAGATCACGCTCGCGCTAGGTCTTGATGGAGCCAATGAACAGAACGAAGTCCTCGGTAAGACCAGCGATCCGGCGCTAAAAGTCCGGTACGAGCAGCAGGAAATAAAGCGCAAGCGTGATTGAGCTAGCCGATTTGTTCCGTGGGAGCACCGAGTCAGAATGACCGACATTTTTATCAGCCATGCCGTCGCTGATGAGCCACTGGCTAAGCAACTCGTCGATTTCCTCAAGGAAGCCATCGGCGTGCCCGCATCAGCCATCTTCTGCTCAAGCGTCAAAGGCCACCACATACCTTTGGGCAAAGATTTCAACGACTACATCAAGCAGAAGATTCAAAAGCCGAAATTGTTCATCCTGCTAATGACCTCCGCCTATATGGAAAGCTCCTTCTGTTTGATGGAGCTTGGAGCGGCGTGGGCGCAGAGCGCCAAAAGCCTCGCCATAGTCGTGCCGCCGATTGACTTTAACGCCGTTACCAAGACGCTCGGGCTAAAGCAGGCTTGGAATATCGCCGACAAGTCTGGACTCGTCGACCTAAGGGAATTAGTTCACGGTACGATAAAAAACCCCGAAAAGCGCTCAGAGCACACGTGGGACGACAAGCGCGCAAATTGGAATGCCGCGCTCAAAAAAGTGCTTGCAAAGCTCCAGCCAGCCTCAAGGGTTGATGCTTCGGAACATCGAAAGGCACTTGATGAACTGAAAGAGAAAGACGCAGAGATCGAGCGGCTGGAGACCGCGCTTGGCAGCGCTCAGGAGCGATATGCCGAACTTGAAAAGGCCAAGGACAAGGACGAAGTCAAGACGATCAAGAAACGGCATGCTGGTTCCCAGGCCCTACAGGACGAGTTCGACGATTTGATTGAGGCCGTTGAAAAGGCAAAACCGCAAACAGCGAACGTTGTGCTTAAGCACATCATTCTTGATCATTTCGATTTAGCTAGCCGCATCGACTGGTTCAACGATAGGCAAGAGTTCGAGGCGGCGGTCAAGTACGGGCTTATATCGCCGGATGATGAGAGGGTCCGCTGGGACCGCCAGAAGCTTAAGCATCTTAGGAAAGCTCTTCTGGCAGTACAAACCTTCTTAGACAGCGAGGAAGGCCAAAAACTACGAGAGCTTCAAGAGCCCGATGTGCCAATGGACCCCGACGATCTGGCGTTTTGGGAGTATCATCTCAGCATCTGAAGGTAATCAGGGGTTCTAAGAATCGCAGCTCTTGCCCGACGCGACACAGATACAACGTGGCAGGTGATATGCTAATTAGATCAGCGAGCTTTAGGAATTTTGATAACGCGGCTACGGCTGCTTGGAATCCATCAGCACGAAGATGATGCGGCAGGGCTCGGTGCCGTGATTGAGCCAGGCATGGTTGGTGGCCTGCTGGACCACGACGTCGCCGGCTTTGACGTGGACGACCCTGTCGTCGAGCATCATGTCGATCTCGCCCGACATGATGATGGCGTAGTCGACGGTGCGGGTGCGGTGCATCAGCGGATGGCTCACCGGCACGCCGCGGGCCGGGGCGTGATCGCCGACGATCTTCATCATCAGATCGGGCGCCATTTTCGCCTCGTCGCCGGGCTTGAGCGGCGGAATCTCGACGACACGGATCACGGTGCCGTTGTCGGGCGGATTGAGCCCGATCGGCTTGACGGCGTCTTCGTTGAACGAGAGGCTGGCCGGTGACGATGTGGTCAACCACAAAACGGCCCCGGCATTTCCGGACGGGCTGACGTTGAGCTGTACCTGGCTGTCGCCAGCGTGGTGGATTTGTTGTTGGCGTCGAGCGTGGTGACAACGCGATGAATCTCGCTGGCCTGGCTCGCCGTCGCGACCGATGCCAGAACGGCAATAACGCTCAATGTCCTGCGTAGCATGGCTCCCCTCTTTTTCGTTGCCGCGCCATCGCCTGCATGGGCGAGCGTCGCGGCCGGGGGAGCGTGGCAATTTTCCCGTGTGCCGGCAAGGCGCCGCCGGCGGTGCCATTTTCGCCGCATACCCGGATTTGAACGTGGTATTGTCAGGCGTCAGGCAGGCATGACCCTGGCCTAAATTGCGACCACGGCCACGATTGTCCCATCAATGACCCCGAACGGGGCTGATCTGGGGATTCCCAGAACGATGGACGAAGCGACCAGCAATTTGCCGGCCCCGGACGAGGTCCGGGCTCAGCTCGAGCGCATGACGGCGAGCGCCGATTTCAATCGCTCGCCGCAGCTCGGCGCGTTCCTGCGCTTCGTCGTCGAATCCGTGCTGCAAGGTAAGAGCGACCGCATCAAGGCCTATACGATCGGCATCGACGTGCTGCGCCGCGACGCTAAATTCGATCCGCAGCTCGATCCGATCGTCCGCGTCGAGGCGACGCGGCTGCGCCGTACCATCGATCGCTACTATGCGGGGCTCGGCGCCGACGACGCCGTCCGCATCGACCTGCCGCGCGGCAGCTATATCCCGACGTTCAGCCGGCGTCCCGGTTTGCCCGGCGTGACGGCGCATTCGTCGACGCTCGATCGGTTCTGGTCGATCCGTTTGCTGCTGGTGGCGGCCGTGGCGCTGATCGTGATCGTCGTCATTGTCGCGTTGTCGCAACGGCGGGTGCCGGCGCCGAACGTCGCCACGCCATCGCCGGGCGCGGTACAGCCCGCCGCCGCCGCGCTGCCGCCCGGCAACGGACTGCCGGTTCTGTTCATGCCGCCGTTCGAGGTCAGCGGCACGCCGGGGCCGAGCAGCATCGCCGCCCGCTCGCTGCAGGAAACGCTGAGCAACGCCTTTACCCATTTCGACCTCGTCAACGTGCTCTTGGAAACGCGCGACCACCAGGCGGCGGCCGGCAATCAGGTCGCGCCGGCGCCCGATCCCAACGCCGACTATCGATTTGCCGGCTCGGTCGAATATGCCGATGACGGCGCGACCCGGCTGTTGTTCAGGCTGATCGACCTCTCGGACGGCAGCATCGTCTGGTCGCGCGCGTTCGACCGCGTGCCCGGCGGCGACGACAAGGCCGCCGCCGAAGAGCGCATCGTGCGCGAGCTTGCCGGCGGATTGCTGCAGCCGTTCGGCGTCATCTATGCCCGCCAGCGCGCCAAGGTTCTGGGCGGCACGCTGACCGATCCGCGCTACCGCTGCCTGGTCGAGGTGATCGATTCGTTCAGCTCGTTCGATCCGGCCCAGCAGGAGCGCGGCCGCGATTGCCTCGAACAGCTCACGGCGCGCGATCCGGGATTCGCGCTCGGCTTCAGCTACCTCGCGGCCATCGATCTGCGGGAATATCTCTACGATTTCGGCGGGCGACCCGGCGACGCGCCGCCGCTCGACCGCGGGCTGATCGCGGCCCGGCGCGGCGTCGAACTGCATCCGGAATCCGCGCGCGCCTACGAGATGCTGTTTGTCATCCAGTTCGCCCGCCGCGAGCTCGCCGTCGCATTCGATGCCGCCGACAAGGCGATCACGCTCAACCGCTACGACATGCGCCTGTTGGGCTCCTACGGCGCGCGGCTGATCTCGAGCGGCGACATCGACAAGGGTTTGGCGGTGCTGCGGCAGGCCGGCAGCGACGGCACCGTGCGGCCGCCGTTCGAGGAGTTCTTCCTGTTCCTCGGCGAATATCTGCGCGGCGACATGACCAGCGCGATCTTCCATGCCGACCAGATCACCAATGACGCCTTCCAGCTCGGCCTGATCGCCCGCGCGCTGGCCGCCGCGGCGCGGGGCGACAGCGAAGCCGCCACCCGCGCGCTCTCCCGGCTGGTCACGCTCAACCCGGCGTGGCGCGACGACACCCGCGGCACGCTGGCGAAGTTCTTCAATGCGCCGGCGATCGTCGACCGGCTGGCGGGCGACCTGGCGGCGGCGGGTCTTGCCGGGCGGTCTTGAAAGCCCCCGCGGCGCGCCGCGGCGCACCGATCTGTCCCGTCGTAACGGTTTGATTCTTATAGGCAATTTTCCCGTCCGCGGCCGTTTAACAGCAAATTGCTTCAGCGCCCGGCGGCGCGCCTTTAAAGCCGCGAGCTTGTCGCCGGAACTCCGATACCGGTTCCGGCTTAATTCACAGCGCCAAATTGGCTTATCGGGATTGGACGAGATTTATGCCCCTTGCCCTCGCGGAATATCTTCGTCACCTGGCGACACGGTGCAGCCGCATGTCGCGCGATTGCAGCGACCCGGTGATCGGCAAGGAGCTGGAAATCGTCAGCGTCGAATTGGTCGAGCGCGCGGAAACCTTGGAGGCCGAGTACGCCATACCGCACGCAGATCCGCACGCCGCCGAGATCACCACGCGCGACGATGACGACGACGACAAGAAGTAGTTTTTGAAGACGCCCTACGACGCCTGACGCAGCTTTGACGGCGCGCGCCCGCTGCGCAGCCCGTCGAGGATGGCGTTGGCCCGCGCCATGGAGAAGTCGCGCGTCTTTGGGTCGAACGCCTGCGGCGCGCCGCGCATCATGTAGCCGTGCAGTATGCCCGGGAAGATGTGCACCTCGACGTTGTTCATGCGCCCGGGGATGGGGCGATAGGCGTCCAGCACCTCGGCCGGCGCCCGGTGGTCGCGGTCGCCCCAGATGATGCAGACCGGCGCGGTCACGCCGTCGAGCTCGCCGACATAGTCGAGCATCTGGCTGCCGTGGCAGGAGATGCCGGCGGCATAGCCGAGCCGCTTCGGCCCGAGGATCGCGTAAGGGCCGCCGTAGCAGAAGCCGATCACCGCCGCCTGGCCGTTGAACTGTGGCAGCGTGCGCAGATAGGCGAGCGTGTCGGCGAGATCGCGTTCGCCGGTCTTGATCTTCTCCAGCCGCGGTTGCGAGCGTTGCTGGGTGCGGCCGTCGTCATGGGACAGCGGCCCCGGCACCGTACGCCAGAACAAATCGGGCGCCGCGGCGATAACGCCCTTGGCGGCAAATTCGTCGGCGATCTCGCGCATGTCGGCGTCGACGCCATGGACCGCGGACGCCAGCACGATCGCCGGCATCGTTGCGTCAGTCTTGGGCTCGCCTGCTTGCGGCGCGACCAGATAGCAATCGAATTCGCCGCCCTCGCTTGAGCGAATTTTGACGGTCTGACCTGACATCACTTCCTCCCGACTTTCGCGCCGGTCGAAGCCGGCATTCGCCAATGAAGATGGCACAGCGTGGCAATTTTCCATTGTGCCGGCAAGGCCGCGTCCTATCTTGATGGACGGTCCGCGTGGAGCAATGGCCATGGCCGCAAACGCGTTCGCAAGGCGCCTCGGTATCGAGCATCCAATCCTGCTCGCCCCCATGGCCGGAAGCGGCGGCACGCCGGAATTGGCCGCCGCGGTGTCGAACGCCGGCGGCTTGGGCGCGTGGGGCGGCGGTTATGCGAAACCCGACGAGATTGCCGCCACGATCCGCCGCGTCCGGCAGCTCACGGCGCGGCCGTTCAACATCAATCTGTTTGCCGGCGGCTATGAGAGCGACCGCAAGGTCGATCCGCAGCCGATGCTCGAGATCGTGCGGCAGGCGCATGCGCGGCTCGGCTTGCCGCCGCCCGTGCTGCCCCCGGTGCCGGCCAATCCCTTCGATGAGCAGTTGGCGGTCGTGCTGGAGGAGCGCCCGCCGATGTTCAGCTTTACATTCGGCATGCCGTCATCCGAGCAGATTGCGGCGCTCAAGAAGCGCGGCATCGCGGTGATGGGCACGGCGACGACCGTGGACGAGGCGCGCCGCCTGGCGCAAGCCGGCGTCGATGCGATCGTCGCCCAAGGCGCGGAGGCGGGCGCCCATCGCGGCAGCTTCGCCGCGCCGTTCGAAGATTCGATGGTTCCGGTCGCGACGCTGGTGCGCGACATTTGCGCGAGCGTGGCGCTGCCGGTCGTCGCGTCCGGCGGCATCATGGATGGGTGCGATATCGCCGCCGCTATGACGCTTGGCGCCGCAGCAGTGCAGCTCGGCACCGCCTTTTTGCCTTGCCCGGAATCGGGCGCGCCCGCTGTCTACAAGCGCGCGTTGCTCGAAGCCAAGACCGATACCACGGTCATCACCCGCGCTTACTCCGGCCGGCCGGCGCGCGGCATTGCCAATACCTTCATCGCCATGGTGGCCGGCAATGAACACGCCATTCTGCCGTTCCGCCAGCAGAACGATCTGACGCGGCCGATGCGCAATGCCGCGGGACTTAAAGATGTGCCGGATTTCATCTCGCTATGGGCCGGGCAGGGGGTTGCGCGCTCACGCGCCATGCCGGCGGCCGAGCTGGTGCGGACTCTGGTCGAGGAGAGTTCAATCGTGGAAGTCGCCCGGCCTTAGCTCGATCGGCGTGCCGTGTGGGGTGCGTTCGCAGGCGTGTTCCCAGGCGTCGCGGGTGCGTTGCAGTTGCCGCGCGTCGGTGACGCCCTTTTCGGCGACGATGCGTTCCAGCGTGGCGAGCCAATGGTGGTAATAGGTTTCGCCGGTGTCGGCATCGCCGGCGGCCTGCGCCTTCTTGATCTCGTCGCCGAGCGTCGCCGCCCATTCCGTCCAGGTGAACAGGCCGCGCTCGTGCAACGACAGCGCCAGCGCGAACGCTTCCGCCTGCCACGGTTCGCGGAACACCGGCCCGTCATCGTTGCGCGGAATACCGGCGACCGACTGCGTCGCGCGGCGCGTGGCGGCGTCGTTCATGGCAATCCTTTCTTTCCGCCCCCGCGTAGCGGAGCGGAGCGGGGGAGGGGGACCGCCCTCTTGGGCGGTGGAGGGGGCTGGCTTGCTCCGTGCAAGCCGATACTTACCTCCACCGGCTCGCTTTGCTCGCCACCTCCCCCGTAAACGGGGGAGGACAAGAGAAAGCTACGCCGGCTCCAGATACGGCTCGAACGCCTCGATCGAGACTTTGAGCGACGGATCGGAAGTCTCGCCCCACAATTCGCGGCCGTCGAACAGCACGGTGTAGAGCCATTGCGGATCGTCGCCCTGGCCGAGGGCTGCGGTGTCGGGAAAGACATGGCAGCCGCGGATCGCCTCGACGGCGCCGATTTTTTCGCGCGCGTAGCGCGGCAGGCGGGTGTGGGTCTGCGGATGGATGTTCTTGGTGCGCACGCGGTCGCCGGCCTTGAAGCGGGCAGCGGCTTTGGCCGGGCGGCTGAACGAGCCGCGCGACAAGGTGTTGGGCACGTCGGCGGCGGCGAGCTTGCGCTTGAGCGTTTTGCCCGGGCGCAGCGCGTGGCCGGCTTTGATTTCATCGGCGTCGGCGAGGCCGAGCTCGACCACGAGATTTTCCAGCCGCAGCTCCCATTTCCGGTAATAGGAGCTGGTCAGATAAACGTCGGGCGGCAACCGCTCGATACCGTAGCGGGTCTGGTCGATGGTCCAAATGCCGGTGTAGCCCATGGCGCGGTTGAGCGCGAGCGTGCGGCCCTCCCACGGCGCGTGGAACACCGGCTCGTTCGGCTCGGGCTCGACTTTACCGAAGCCGTGCATGCCGCCCATGTCGTGGATGCCGTCCATTATGAAACCTCTTTGGGGTTCTTCGGCAGGCCGGTGCCGATCATGCAATCGCGCGTCACCAGTGCGGCGAGTTTTTCTTCGCTCCAGCCGTCGGTGCCGGCGGGCCGCATCGGCAGCACGATGAAGCGCGTCTCGGCGGTGGAGTCCCAGACGCGGATGTCGGTGCCGGCCGGCAATGTCACGCCGAAATCGGCGAGCACGCCGCGCGGATCGTTCACCGCGCGCGAGCGATACGGCGCCGATTTGTACCAGACCGGCGGCAGGCCGAGCACTTCCCACGGATAGCAGGAGCACAAGGTGCAGACGATCACGTTGTGCTGCTTCGGCGTGTTCTCGACGGCGATGAGGTGGTCGCCGACCCGGTTGATCAGGCCGAGCGAAGCCACCGCCTTGCTGCCGTCTTCGAGCAGCGCGCGCTTGAACGCCGGATCGCTCCAGGCCTTGGCGACGACGCGAGCGCCATTGTGCGGGCCGACCTTGGTCTCGTAGGCCTCGATGATGACGTCGAGCGCAGCGGGGTCGATATAGCCCTTCTCGGCCAGCACGGTCTCGAGCGCGCGCACGCGAAGCTGCATCTCGGAAAGCTCGGAGCCGTGCTCGTGGTGATCGTCGTGATCCATGGCGTGCTGTCCTTCCCGGCGCTTTATGGCGCCCATTATAGTATGCAGGGGAGCCATGAGAAATACGGCCCTGAGCATTGCCGGCGGCATCGATCGCGTCATTGCGGCCATCGGCCGCACGGCGGCGTGGTGCTGCCTCTTCATCGTGCTCGCCGAATTCGCCGTGGTGGTGCTGCGTTATGCGCTCGGCATGGGCTCGATCCGCCTGCAGGAATCGGTGCTCTATGCCCACGCCACGCTGTTCATGCTGGCCGCCGCCTGGACCTTGCAGGTCGACGGCCACGTCCGCGTCGACATATTTTATGCCCAGGCGAGCCCGCGCCGGCGCGCCGCCATCGATCTCGCCGGCGCGATCGTTTTCCTGTTTCCGGTCGCGATCGCGGTCGCAGCGCTGTCGCTGCCTTACGTCGAGCGCTCCTGGGCGATTCTTGAAGGCTCGCGCGAGACCAGCGGCTTGCCGTTCGTCTATCTGCTCAAGACGCTCATTCCGCTGTTTGCGCTCTTGATCGGCTTGCAGGGCATCGCGCAGGCGATCCGCGCCGCGCTGGTGCTGAGTGCGCCGCGCACACCGGACTCCCGCTAAGTCATGAGCGAATTTCTCGCCGTCGCGATGGTGGTGGCGGTCTGTGCGCTGCTGCTGGCCGGTTATCCGGTGGCGCTGACGCTGGCCGGCGTGTCGCTCGGCTTCGCCGCGATCGGCGCGGCGTCGGGCGTGATGACTCTCGCGCTGCTCGGCGCACTGCCGGCGCGCATCTTCGGCGTCATGGGCAACGACGTGCTGCTCGCCATCCCGCTGTTCATCTTCATGGGGGTGATGCTGGAGCGCTCGCGCATCGCCGAGGATTTGCTGGAGACCATGGGCCGGCTGTTCGGGACGCTGCCGGGCGGCCTCGGCTTCTCGGTGATCGTGGTCGGCGTGCTGCTCGCCGCCGCCAAGGGAGTCGTCGGCGCCACCACGGTGACCATGGGGCTGATCGTGCTGCCGACCATGCTGCGCCACGGCTACGACAAGGCGCTCGCGGCAGGCACCGTGGCGGCGACCGCGACTTTGGCGCAGATTTTTCCGCCGGCGACCGTGCTGGTGCTGCTCGGCGATCAGCTCAGCAATTCTTATCAGGCGGCACAATTGGCCCAAGGCAATTTCGCGCCGCAGACGGTGTCGGTCGCCGACCTGTTCGCCGGCGCCATCATTCCCGGCCTCGTCCTGGTGCTGCTCTATCTCTTTTATCTGATCGCCGTCGCGATTTTCTTCCCGAAAAAGTCGCCGGCGATTGCGCCCGATCCCGCCGCGCCGCGCGGCTTCGCGCTGATGCGCCGGCTGATCGCGGTTTTGATCGCGCCGATCGCGCTGATCCTCGCCGTGCTCGGCTCCATCCTCGGCGGCATCGCGACGCCGACGGAGGCCGCATCAGTTGGCGCCGTCGGCGCAATCCTGCTCGCCGCATTGAGGTCCGGCGTCACCGGGCTTCTGATGCCGGTGATGGTGCGCACCACCCAAATCACCAGCATGATTTTTTTGATCCTGATCGGCGCCACCTTGTTCAGCCTGGTGTTCCGCGGCCTCGGCGGCGACGCCATGGTGGAGCGCGCGCTGACCAACCTGCCGGGCGGCGTCGCCGGCGCGACGCTCGCGGTGATGGCGGCGCTGTTCCTGCTCGGCTTCGTCATGGACGCCTTCGAGATCATCTTCGTTGTGGTGCCGATCGTGGCGCCGGTGCTGCTCAAAATGCCGGGCGTCGATCCGGTCTGGCTCGGCATCATGATGGCGGTGAACCTGCAGACCTCCTACATGCACCCGCCGCTCGGCCCGACCCTGTTCTATTTGCGCGGCGTCGCGCCGCCGGAAGTCACCACCCGGCACATTTATTTGGGCATCATTCCCTATGTGCTGATCCAGCTGGCGATGCTGGTGGCGCTGTGGTTTCTGCCGGCGCTGGCGACGTGGTTGCCGCACAAGCTCTACGGTTCGTGATCTTACAAATCTTCTAACCCGTATTCCTTCCAGCGCGCATCGACCCGCGCCGCGTCGTCAGGATGCGGCTTGACGGTTGGCGGAAAGCGTTCGTTGTTCCAGCGCGCCTGGCGCGGGTGTTTCCACGAGCGCGTGGCGTCGATCAGCATGCGGTTCCACAATCCGGTGCCGAGCTGCTCGACGTTGCGGTCTTCCAACGGCGTCGACGGATCGATCGGCGAGCCGAAAATCCCCGGAAAGATCACGACGCCGCCTTCGCCGGCATTGACGCGATGCGCAAAAGCCCACTCCACCTGCTCGTCGGCGGCCGGATCGATGTCTTCTTCCACGACGATGACGTGCTTGTAGCGATATTGCGCGGCGGCATTGCCCCATAGCGCCGCCGCGATCTGCTTCGGCTGGCCCTGATAATGCTTCTTGATCTGGATGCGGATATTGACGCCGTTGGTGATCGGCGGCGCGTAGACGTCGAGGATGCCGGGAATGCCGGCGCCGCTCAAAATATTCCAGGCGATGGCGGCGCGCTGCACCGAGGACATCACGCTGTTCTCGCTGTAGGAGCCGGGGAGCGTGCCCTCCAGCGAGCCGCAGAAGATCGGGTCGCGCCGATGGGTGATGCAGGTCACCTTCATGGTCGGCCGCGGCGTCGGCAGGTCGGAGACGTAGCCGGTATATTCGCCGAACGGCCCTTCCATCTCGTAGCTGGCTGGGTCATCGCTGATCGTGCCTTCGATGACGATCTCGGCGCTCGCCGGCACTTCGAGATCGACGGTCTCGCAGCGCACCAGCTGCGCCGGCTCGCCGCGATAGCCGCCCATCACGTCGTATTCGCAGACGCCGGACGGCAGCGGCGAGCCCGAAAGAAAAGACATGATCGGATCCCAGCCGATCACGCAGGCGACCGGCATCGGTTTGCCGCGCGCCGCCCATTTGACGAAATGCGCGCCCCAATGCTGGCCGCCTTTGACCAAAAGGAACGGCGCGGTGTCCTTCTGGCCGATCATGCCGCGATACATGCCGACATTCATCACGCCGGTGTCGGGATCCTTGGTGACGATCGAGGAGAAGGTGTGGATGTAGCGGCCGCCTTCGAGATAGTGCCATTTCGGCACCGGAAATTCGGTCTGATCGATGTCCTTGCCGCGGACGATGACTTCTTTCACCGGGCCGGTGTCGACGATCACCGGCGCAACGGTCTCGCGGTTCTTCTTCATCACGTATTGCACGAGCTCGCGATTGCTGGCGTCGTGCGGAAAGCCGAGCGCCAGCGCCAGCCGCGATCGCGCGCCGAGCCCGCTGGCGAACAGCTTGGTGCAACGGCCGTTGCCGTAGCCTTTGATGTTCTCGAACAGCACCGCCGGGCCTTTTTTCTCCAGGACACGGCGCGTCACCGCCCCGATCTCGCGGTCCCAATCGACCTCGGCCTTGATGCGGCGCAGCTCGCCGTGCTGCTCGAGTTGCGCCATCCATTGCCGCATATCCAAAAAGCCCATCAGGTACTCGCTTTCGCATAGCCGCCGCGAGACATCGGCAAGCTTGATAACGGCATTAATTCCCGCAATTCTCAAACCTGGCAATGGGCCAGGCACCAGCCGGGCGCCGGGCGGCCGAGCGGCCGGGAGCGACCATGACGGCAAGCGAGATTTTCGATCTGCACGGCAAGGTCGCGTTGGTGACCGGCGCCTCCAGCGGGCTCGGCGTGCGCTTTGCCGAATGCCTGGCCGAGAACGGCGCCGCGGTGGTGCTGGTGGCGCGCCGCGCCGATCGGCTTGCGGACCTCAAAGCGCGCATCGAACAATCCGGCGGGCGCGCGCTCGCGGTCGAGGCCGACGTGCGCGACCGCGCCGCGATGAATTTAGCCTTCGATGCCGCCGAGAAGACTTTCGGCACCGTCACCATCCTGGTCAACAATGCCGGCGTGGCGCACGCCGGGCGCGCCGTGGAAATGCCGGAAGAGGAATGGCGGCGCATCCTCTCGACCAATCTCGACGCGGTGTTCTATTGCGCCCAGGAAGCGGCGCGGCGGATGCTGGCGGCCGGCTCGGGCGGCGCCATCGTCAATATCGCTTCCGTGCTCGGCTTCGGCGTCGCCAAGGGCGTCATCGCCTATGCGACCGCCAAGGCCGGCGTCATCCAGATGACAAAAGCGCTTTCGCTCGAACTCGCCTTCAAGGGCATCCGCGTCAACGCCATCGCGCCCGGCTGGATCGTCACCGAGCTCAACCGCGATTATCTGATGAGCGAGCAAGGCCAGGCGCTCAAGCGCGAGATCCCGATCGGCCGCTTCGGCGAGGAACGCGACCTCGACGGCCCGCTGCTCTTGCTGGTCTCCGACGCCGGCCGCTTCGTCACCGGCACGACCATCGTCGCCGACGGCGGTCAGGTGGTGGCGCTGAGGGGATGACAGGCATCAGGCATCAGATGTCAGGTATCAAGATGAGCTTCCTGATGCCTGATGCCTGATCCCTGATCCCTGTCACAGCGGCCGGTGCATGCGGCCGAACAGCCAGCCGAGGCCGAGCGCGATGACCACGGCGGTGTAGGGCTGCGTCTCGATGGTGTTGCGCAGCGCTTTCTCGAACGAGCCGGCGGTTTTGCGCGCCGCCGTTTTCGTCGCGTCGGCGACCTGGGAGGCGCTGTCGCGGGCCTGGCCATAAATATCCTCGGCGGCGTCCTGCACTTCGCCGGCCACATTGGCGGCCTGCTTCTTGGCGTCGCCGAAAGCGCGGTTGAAGTCGGAATTCTGGGTGCGGGTCTCGGGCATGGGGTGCTTCCTCGGCAAGGGTTTCACGAGACAACGCCAGAGCCGCTCAAAGGTTCGGCAACCGGAACGTTTGCGCTGTCGTCGGGTTGTTCCGGCAGGAAATCTGTCGGACCAGGACGCGCCGGAGAAGAGCAGTCCCAGCAAGGGAGAGGATTGATGTTTCAGCATCCTGCATCGCAGTTCGATCCCCGCGTCGCCGCCATTGCCGGGCATCTGCGCGCCATCGAGAAGGAATTGGGCGCTCTCGGCAAAAGCGCCGGCCGGCGCGCCTCGTCGGGCGTCTCGGCCGCCGGCGGCCAGATCGTCGAGGCAATCTGGCCGATCCTCAACGAGATCGGCGATTCCTTGCGCCGCGGCCAGCGCGTGGCGGTCGACGAGGCGGCGAGTTTCGGCAACGACGCGGTGAAATTCGGCGCCCGGATGGGCAACGACGCGCTCGGCCAGATCGCCGACCAGGCGCGGCGCCGTCCGCTGTTCACGCTCGCGGTCGCCATCGGCGTCGGCATTTTGATCGGGGCGGTGGTGCGCCGGGATTAGCCGGCCGCCCCTGCGCATCGCCTGTCATTGAGATCGGGCGACGCCTCCTGCTACTTTGCCGTAGCGCGGGTCTTCCTGCTCGTCGGCAAAGGTGGCGATCATGGGTTTTGAGCAGATCGCCATTCTTCTCGTCGGCGCCTTGGCGGGCGGTATCGTCAACGGGCTCACCGGCTTCGGCACCGCCATCACCGCGCTCGGCATCTGGCTCTATGCGATGCCGCCGACGGCGGCCGCATCGCTGGCGATCATCTGTTCCGTCGCCTCGCAACTGCAGACGGTGCACCTGATCTGGCGCGCCATCCAATGGCGGCGCGTCCTGATTTTCGTCATTCCGGGCGTGCTCGGTGTCCCGATCGGGACCTGGCTGTTGCCGCACATCGATCCACGCCTGTTCAAGCTCGGCCTCGGTTTCGTCCTGGTCGCCTATCCGGGCTATGTGCTGGTGCGCAAGCGCCCGATCGCAAGCCCGTGGGGCGGTACGATCGCCGACGGCTTCATAGGCTTCGGCGGCGGCCTGTTCGGCGGACTGACCGGCATGTCCGGCGTGCTTCCGGTGGTGTGGACCGACGTGCGCGGCTGGAGCAAGGAGCAGCGCCGCAGCGTGCTGCAGGTCTTCAATATGGCGATCCTGTCGCTCGCCTTGGTCTCCCACGCCGCCTCGGGCCTGTTGACGCGGCAGGTGGCGGTCGCGGCGGCGATCGTGCTGCCGGCGACGATTTTAGGCGCGTGGGCGGGATCGTTCGCCTACCGCCGGCTTGCCGACCGCGGCTATCAGCGCGCGGTCATGGTGCTGCTGCTTATCTCGGGCGTCGCGCTGTTGTGGAGCAGCTGGTGACGGTCGGGATTTTTGTCAGCAACGGTTGCCACACGGCAGCCGCGGCGGCGGCGGCGGCGGCGGCGGCGGTGGCGGCGGCGTGATCTGGTTCGACCCGAAATTCGCCGTGTTGCCGAGAATCTGCGAAGCATCGAGCGCGCCGGTGTCGGACGGCATCCACGGCACCTGCGGGCAGTTCGAGCTTTGCACCGAACCGATGCCGCAATGGCCGATATTGGCTCCGGTGAAGCCGGGCACGCCGCCGTTTTCGTTCGGCTTGCTCATCGCAAGGGCCTGATAGAAGGCGACCTCGGCATTGGCGATGCGTCCGAGGTCCTGCGCCAGCGTGTTCCAGTTGGCAATCAAGACGCCGAAGTCGGAGCGCTGCAGCAAGAACGTCCCGGCGCCGTTGGTGATGGTCATGATGCCGGAATGGTTGATGACCTTGGTGCCGTTCGACCCCAGGATGATGGTCGCGGTGCCGCCGCGGATACCGATGGTGGCGGCCGAGGTCGTGATCGTCGCCTCGCCCTGGTGGCTCAACTGGCCGCCGACGTAGCGCAGCGCGCCCTTGGTCAGCGTCGCCAGCATGTGGCCTTTGTTGGCGTTCGGATCGTAAACGTATTCGTCGATGACGAGGTCGGTGTTCGGCGCGATGCTCATCGACGACTTGTCGGTGAACAACAGCTGCGCGGTGCCCGCCGGCGTGGTGTGGATGCGCTCCTTGTGCACGATATGGGCGCCGACCAGAAGCGGTCCGGTGGCGCCGCCGGGCGGCGTCGATTCCGACAGCGGGTTGACCGCGGTCGCGGTACCGACCTGTTGCGCGGCGGCCGGAGCGGTGGCCAAGAACGCAACGATGAGCGCAAAGATGAAACGGCGCGATGATTGCATGGCCAACCTTTCAGAATCGCATGGTCGGGCCGGCGGTGACGCTGAAGTCGCGCATCGAGAAGGCCGGGACGTTCGATACGTCGGCGCGGTACTGCGTGAGCAGCCCGAGATAGAGCAGTTTCCAGATCGGCACTTCGAGGCCGAGCCCCACGCGCCATTCGAGAATGTGCGGCGTTGTAAACGGGTCGACGATCGGATCGGGCGCGGCGTATTGCCACCAGCTGACGCCGGCCGTCGGCGTCAAGGTCCAGGTCCGGCCGTCGTTGAGCGGCGAGAAATTCCACGGCAGCCAGATGTCGCCGGCGTAGCTGTTGTAGCCGAACGGGTTGAAGCGGGCGTCGGCGTGCGCGTAGGTGACGCGCGACTGAAAGCCCAGGCCCGAATAAACCGGCCCGGACGCCTGCAGGCCGACGGTCGACAACGTGCCGCTCATGCCGCTGGCCAGCGGATAGAGCGTCAGGTTGCGAAAGCTCTGCTGCACGATTTCGGCGTAAGGGTCGAGCGAAACGTCGCCGACCTTGACGCGCGCGGTGAGCCCGCCGCCGAGGCCGCCGTAATACGCCGCGTCCGCCAGCGCCGCGCCGGTGGCGACGAAATACGGCTTGATCGACAGCCCGGTCGCGGTGCTGGAGGCGATGCCGAAGCGCGGGCCGGCGCGCAGCTCCAGCACGCCGACGTCGAATTGATGCAGCTTGAACTGCTGCGCGTCGTAGCCGAGCGCGTTGGCTTCGAACGTATTGCCGCTCTGGTCCTCGAAATCGTGGACGTAGTTCAGGCCGAAGGCGCCGAACCAATTCCAATCCGGCCGCGCCGCGAATTTGTTGTTGAATATCTTGCCCGAGGCCAGCACCGTCTGCGCGCCGGGACCCAAGGCGGCGTTGGTCTGATAGCGGAAGCCCGATTGCACATAGCCGCTGAACTGGTCGGGCTGCAGCTTCTTGTCGATGGCGGCGATGAGGTCTTCGCTCCTTTGCCGCAGCGCCGGCGTCATGTCCTTCATCTTCAGCGCCGACTCGAAATAGCCGCGCGCCATTTCGTAGGAGCCGAGCCGGTAATACAGCACGCCGAGCTCGAAGCGCACGCTGGCGAGATTCGGATTGTAGAACAGCAGCTGTTCGTACGTGCTGATCGCCGATTCGACGTCGCTTGCCGGCGCCAGCGTGGCGTATTGCAAGGCGTTGTTGAAATCCGACGGCTGCGCCAGGATGCCCTGGAACAGCGGATTCAAAAGATCCGACGTGGTTTGTGATTTTGCCGGCAGGCTGGAGACAACGAGCAACAGCGCCGGCGCCGACGCAGCCGCAAATCTAGTCCACGATGCGCGCCAAGTGCGGTCTTTCAAATTGCTACCTGCTCGACGATGTCGCCCGCCGGTTTGGGCGGGCTCGCGTTGCCGGTATTATCGTCCGCTCGCTTTCGCGAAGCCCATGGCAACTTAACGCCGCGGGCTGGTCGAGTCGAGATTTGTGACCGGTGGTGGCCGGAAACCGCTGCATCAAAATGGGACGCGTCCCGGTTCGCGGAACCGGCATTTACGCCGGATTTGCAAGCGGATGGTCGCCGATCTCAGCCGTGGGAGTGCTGGCGCACCAGATGGATGATCGCCGAAAAATCTTCGGCACTGTGTCCTTCCTGCGCGAATTGCTCATAAATCTGCGCGGCGTGGGCGCCCAATGCGGCGTCGGCCTTGACTGAATCGGCGGCCGTCCTGGCGAGTTTGAGGTCCTTGAGCATCAGGGCCGCGGTGAAGCCCGCCTTGTAGCCGTTATTGGCCGGGCTTGCCGGTACCGGCCCGGGCACCGGGCAATAGCTGGTCAGCGACCAGCATTGGCCGGACGAAGCCGCGACCACGTCGAACATCGCCTGGTGCGACAGGCCGAGCTTTTCGCCAAGCACAAAAGCCTCGCTGACCGCGATCATCGAGGCGCCGAGAATCATGTTGTTGCAGATTTTCGCCACTTGGCCGTTGCCGGCCTCGCCGCAATGGACGATGCGCTTGCCCATGTGCTCGAGCACCGGCTTGCCGCGCGCGAAAGCGTGGCTCGAGCCGCCGACCATGAAGGTCAGCGTCGCCGCCTTGGCGCCGCCGACGCCGCCGGAGACCGGGGCGTCCAGCGTGGCGATGCCGCGCGCCGCCGCCAGCGCATGCGCCTTGCGCGCGCTCGCCACGTCGATGGTCGAGCAATCGATGAACAGCGTGCCTTGGCGAGCGTGCGCCGCGATGTCGTTCCACACCGACAAGACGTGTTCGCCGGCCGGCAGCATGGTGACGACGACGTCGGCGTTTTCAACGGTACTCCTGGCATTGGCGACGATCTGCACGCCGTCTTTTGCCGATGCCTCGCGCGACGCCGGGACGACGTCGAAGCCGGCAATATGATGGCCCGACTTCACCAGATTGGCCGCCATCGGCGCGCCCATATTGCCCAAGCCGATAAATCCGATGGTCGCCATGTGCGTTTCCTTTTTCAGGTGTCGAATTTCAATTCCAGCGCGCCGATCGAACGGAAGTGTCGCTCCACGATGTCCGGCGTGACGCCTTCGAGCGTATCCGGCCGCCACACCGGATTGCGGTCCTTGTCGACGATTGCGGCGCGGATGCCCTCGATGAAATCATGGCCGGCGACGCAGGCGAGCGAGACGCGATAGTCCTGCTGAAAACTCTGCTCGACCCGCTCGAATGATAGCGCCGACCTGATGTTTCGCAATGTGATCTTGAGCGAGGTCGGCGACATTTTGCCCATGGTTTGGAGCGCCGCCCGCGCTTCGTCTTCGTCCGATTGCGCCAACCGTTCGACAATCTCCTCGACGGTGTCGGCGCCATAGCAGCGATCGATCCAAGACCGCGCCGCGGCAAGCCGACCGGCCGCCGGCGGCGCCGAGAATTTGTCGAGCCGCGCCTTGACGTCGTGCATGCCGCAGCAGTCGGCGAGCGCCGCCGAAAGCTCGCTCAGCCGCGCCGCCGGAATGTGCAAATCGGCGAGGCCGCAATAGATCGCGTCGGCCGCGGCCGCGCGGGTGCCGGTCAACGCAAGATAGGTTCCGACAAATCCCGGCGCCCGTGCCAGCACGAAGCAGGCGCCGACGTCGGGAAAATAGCCGATCGCGACTTCTGGCATGGCGACCGACGAGCGCTCGGTGACGATGCGGTGCGATGCGTGCGCCGATAGCCCGACACCGCCGCCCATGACGACGCCGTCCATCAGCGCGATCACCGGTTTCGGATAGCGCGCGATCAAGACATTCAAACGGTATTCGGTCGCCCAGAATGTTTCCGGCAGTCTTTTGTCGCCCGCCTTCGCCGCATCGTAGAGCGCGCGGATATCGCCGCCGGCGGCAAAAGCCCGCCCGCCGGCGCCGTCGAGCAAGATGGCGCCGACCGCGGGATCGTCGGCCCAGGCGCGCAGCAGCGCCGTCATGGTGAGGGTCATATCGAGGGTGATGGCGTTGAGCGCCTGCGGTCGGTTGAGCGTGATGCGGCGCAGCGCGCCGTTCTCGCGGACGACAATGTCGCCGTCCTGAACGATGCTCTCGCTCATCGGCCGACGAGGCTGCGCGCCACGATTAGGCGCATGATCTCGTTGGTGCCTTCGAGGATCTGGTGCACGCGCAGATCGCGCACGATCTTCTCGACGCCGAATTCGGCGAGATAGCCATAGCCGCCGTGCAGCTGCAGCGCCTGGTTGGCGACGTCGAAGCAGGTGTCGGTGACGAAGCGCTTGGCCATGGCGATGAGCGCGCTGGCGTTCGGCTCCTTGCGGTCGTAGGTGGCGGCGGCCCGCCACAGCAAGGCGCGCGAGGCTTCGAGCGCGGTCGCCATGTCGGCTAAGCGGAATTGCAGCGCCTGGAATTCGTCGAGCCGTTTGCCGAACGCCTTGCGCTCCTTCATGTAGGCGAGCGCCATTTCAAAAGCCTTCTGCGCGCCGCCGAGCGAGCAGGCGGCGATATTGAGCCGGCCGCCGTCGAGCCCGGCCATGGCGATCTTGAAGCCAATACCTTCCTCGCCGAGCCGGTTGGCGACCGGCACGCGCACGTCTTGGAACGTGACTGCGCGCGTCGGCTGGGCGTTCCAACCCATCTTGCGCTCGTTATTGCCGAACGAGATGCCGGGCGTGTCACCCGGCACGATCAAGGTTGAAATGCCGGCCGCGCCGTCGCCGCCGGTGCGCGCCATCACCGCGTAGAGGTCGCCGGCCCCGGCGCCGGAGATGAATTGTTTCTGGCCGTTGATCACGTAAGCGTCGCCGTCGCGGACCGCGCGGGTTTGCAGCGCCGCCGCGTCGGAGCCGACGCCCGGCTCGGTCAGGCAATAGCTGCCGAGAAGCTCCATGGTGCAAAGTTTTGGCAGCCATTGCCGGCGTTGTGCATCGGAGCCATGGGCATCGACCATCCAGGCGACGAGATTGTGGATCGATATGTAGGCGGCCACCGTCGGGCAGCCGGTCGCCAGCGCCTCGAAGATCAATGTCGCCGTGAGCCGCGACAGGCCGGAGCCGCCGACGTCTTCGGCGATATAGACGCCGCCCATGCCGAGCGCCGCGGCCTTACGCATCTCGGCGACGGGAAAATGCCGCGCTTCGTCCCAGGCCACCGCGTTCGGCGCCAAAACTTCGTCGGCAAAGCTGCGCGCCATGTCGCGCACGGCGATCTGCTCCTCGTCGAGGGCGAATTGCGGCGACGCGCGTGGCGACGGATCGAGCATGGCAAAAGTCAGCCGTCGGTCGCGGTCGCGAGCTTTTGCTCGATGGGCCGCGTGCCGCGCGCTTGCCACAGGTCGTGCGCCGCCATGCCGATCGCCATGGCGATGACGAAGACGACCACGCCGGGCGACAGCGTCGCCAAGTCGGCAATCGCCGGCCCGGGACACAAGCCAACCAGGCCCCAGCCGATGCCGAACAGCGCCGCGCCGGCGATGAGCGGCCGGTCGATATCGGTCGCCGCCGGCCACAGGCCTTGCGGCGCAAAGACCGGCGCGCGCGGCCGGATCAGCGCAAAGCCGATGCCGGTGACGAGGAGGCCGGCGGCCATCACCACGATCAGGCTCGGGTCCCAGGTGCCGCTCGGAATGCCGAAGACGTCGAGAAAGCCCAACACCTTCGTCGTCTGCACCATGTGCGAGATCACCAGGCCCGCGCCGAAGATGAAGCCGCAGATCAGGCTAGCGAGTGCCGGCATGGTCAGGCTCCGATCACGTGATGGGTCAAGGCGACGACAATGATCGCCGCCACCATGAACACCAGTGTCGCCGCGATCGAGCGCGGCGACAGCCGCGCGATGCCGCAGATACCGTGGCCGGAGGTGCAGCCGTTGCCGAGCCGGGTGCCGAAGCCGACCAGGAGGCCGGCGATTGCGATGGTGATCATGCTGCCCGGCATTTGCGGCCTCGGCACCGCGTGGCCGAGCAGCGCCGCGGCAAGCGGCGCGGCGATCAGGCCGGCGATGAAGGCGAGCCGCCACAGCCGATCGTCGGTGCGCGGATTGAACAGGCCGCCGGCAATGCCGCTGATGCCGGCAATACGGCCGGTGAACAGCATCAACAGCACCGCCGCAAGCCCGATCAGCGCGCCGCCGATGGCGGCCGAAATCGGAGTGAAATTGGCCATATCTGCCTCGTGGCGAGTAGCAGGGCGCGGGCAACATGTTTGTCGCGACCGCGCGATAGGCTAAAGATTATGCCGTCCCCCTCTGCACCGCAACGAGAGGCGCCGGCATGGATTTCACCCTTTCGCCCGAGATCGAGGATTTACGCCAGCGCACCCGCGCCTTCGTCGACGAGCACGTGCTGCCGCTCGAGGCCGACCGGCACAATTTCTCCGATCACGAAAACATCCCGCACGAGCGGCTCGAGCCGGTGCGCGAAAAGGCGAAAGAGGCCGGCCTGTGGGCGCCGCAATCGCCGAAGGAATACGGCGGCATGGACCTGCCGATGGTCGCCTGGGCGGTGATGTACGAGGAAGCGGCGCGCTCGCTGTTCGGGCCGCTGGCGCTCAACTGCATGGCGCCCGACGACGGCAACATGAACGTGCTGAAAAAGCTCGGCACGCCGGCGCAGAAGGAAAAATGGCTCAAGCCCATCGTCGAGGGCAAGGTGCGCTCGTCCTTCGCCATGACCGAGCCGGCGCCGGGCGGCGGCTCCGACCCGAGCATGATGAAGACCTATGCGGAGAAGCACGGCGACACCTGGAAAATCTACGGCCGCAAGTGGTTCATCACCGGCGCCGACGGCGCCGCGCATTTCATCCTGGCGGCGCGCACCTCCGACGATAAGCGCAAGGGCATCACCACGTTCCTGTTTCATAAGGACCAGCCGGGCTGGCGCATCCTGCGCCGCATCGAGATTTTGGGCCCGGAGGAACACGGCGGCCATTGCGAGCTCGAATTCGACGGTCTCGAAGTGCACGACGACGAGGTGTTCGGCGGCGTCGGCAACGGCCTCAAAGTGGTGCAGGTGAGGCTCGGCCCGGCGCGTCTCACCCACTGCATGCGCTGGCTCGGCTGGGCGAAGCGCTGCGTTGAGATCGCGCAAGACTACGTCGAGCGCCGCGAGGGTTTCGGCGTGAAACTCGCCGACCGCGAGAGCGTGCAGATGAAGCTCGGCGAGGTCGGCCATAACATTCACATCGGCCGGCTGCTCACCATGCACGCGGCGTGGAAGCTCGATCAGGGCGATTACGCGCGCAAGGAAGTGTCGATGGCGAAGCTGCACTGCGCCAACACGCTGCACCAGTCGGCCGACGTCGCCATCCAGCTCAACGGCGCGCGCGGCTTTTCCAAGGACACCATCGCCGAATGGGTCTACCGCGCCGCCCGCGCCGCCCGCATCGTCGACGGCGCCGACGAGGTGCACAAGATGGTGTTGGCGAAATTCATGCGCCAGGAAGGCCGCGATTTCTGGCTGTGGAGCGCGGGGAACAGGGTGTAGGGCGGGTTAGGCGAAGCCGTAACCCGCCATAGGGCGCTGGATCGGCTGCTCTTGGCCGGCGCCGCCGCGGCGCAGCCGCCGACTCCTCCGCGGACGGGAACTCGGTGGCGTCAAGGTCGTTCATGACCTGAGCGTGTTCAACCGCTTTCGGTCATTGGAGCAACCCGTGTCGCTGCGAAAGACGGTGATCTTGCTGGCGCTGTTGTCATGCTTGGCGCCACTGCGGTTATTTGCCCAAGGCGATGGGGCGCTAAGCGGCGACGTCACAGGCGTCGACCTCGCCGCCGGCACGATCACGATCAGCCATGAGCCTAATGACCGCCTGGGCCTCGGCCGTTCGACGGATAAATTCCGCGTCAGCGAGCCCATAATGCTCAATGCGATCAGGCCCGGCGCACACATCAGATTTGCCGCCGACCGAGTCAATGGCGAGTTGGCCATCACCAAGATCTTCACCGATTGACCAAGCGCTTATCCGATCCGCCTGATAACGAGCGTTTGCCGGCAATGAGAAGCCGACAGCCGGCCGCGAACGGCATTCACGGCAGCTCCTCCGTGACAGTCGGACGATACTACTTCCTCGGCGGCGGCAGCACCCTGCACGTCGTCAAAGAACAAGACGCGGGCCACGACCCCGGAGTCGAATTACAGACCGGACAAAACACAACGGTGCAGACGCATCCCCATTTTCCCCTGCAGACCTTTCCATTGAAGGTCTGGCCGGCCTCTGCTGTCGCCGTCGTAGGACGGTAACACGGCATGATCATTTGTGCCTCGGCGCTTGGTCCGCAACAAACAATTCCGGACAATGCGACAGCGATTTGGAGAGAGAACGGAGATCGGCGTCCGGACATGGCTCCTCCTTTGCGCTTTGCCGTCTACTTCTTGCTTTCGGGCTTGGCTTTGACTTTCATTTGCTCCAGTTCGCCATTCAGCTTCTCCAGCGTCGATTTGAGCTCGGCGATCTCGGCCCGGGCGGCGGCAAGATCGCGATCGGCGGCGGCGATCTTGTCCTGGGTTTCGCGGGCCAGTTTGGTCAGCGCCTGCTGAAGAAACTCGACATTGGCCTGCAGGCATGACGTACGCCGCTCCATCTGCTTTTCGGCCGTGCAAACTTCCATCCCGCGAATGTCCTGCGCGGCCGCGGGCGACAGCGACATCACGAGCACCAGTCCCGCAGGGCGCAAAAATTGCGCCACTTTGCGCCACCGCCGGCGAAACTGCCGCTGTTCGGGTTTCATGGCGGCGAGTTTACACGATAATGACCGATACAATGCCTCGCGTGATGCGCGCTGGTGCGAAGCGGACATGCGGTGGCGGCTATTCCGGCGCCGGTATTGAGCGGCCGCGCCGCCACGTCCCCAGCCACCAGTACAGCCCCGCCGTTATCAACCCGGCCAGCGGATATATTGCGTTGAACGGATCGGCGGCCCAGCGCACCAAGAACGCAAAGAAGCTCTCGGTCGGTGGGCCGGAATCGGGGCCGCTGCTCGTCCAGTCCAACACCGTCATCGGCACGAACACCGCCGCGCCCAGCACCAGTCCCAACAGGCAGACCTTGAAGCCCGTCATCGGCCGCCACAGCGAAAGTAGAAACAGGCAGGGCAGGAAGAGGAATATCGTCGTGCCGTAGGACACGATGCAACCCGCGGCCAGCACCACCAGGAACAACAACACCGACCAGTCCCCTTGGAGCGAACTCAGCAACGCCGCGAACATCACCGGCACCAGCAACGGCGCCACGATCAGGCCGGTCCAAGTGAATCGCATCGCCGGTCGCTCTCCAGGCTGGTCGGTGCGGCAATGATAAGGCTCCGGCCAGTCAAAATCACCAGCGCTTGAGCCAAACAAAAATTCCGGGCAATGCCAATGCATGAAACCACTTCAGATCGCATTGGCTCGACATCCATGCTCCCGGAGCGATTTTAACCAACCCTTGGACTTTAAGATGCGGGCGTGAAAAAACGTGGTATATTTCGTTGTTAGCGGCGGTTCGTGAGAGTGATTGAGGCCCACTCTCAATTTGCTAATGCAAATTCAGACCAACTCACGAGCGCTCGCGACCGCCTGCGGGCGCTCGACCATTGCGAATCCGGCGTGAGCCCACGCCCTGGTTCCGCTTCCGCGCCGCTCGCCGCTTTTTCCGGCGCCTGGCCGCCCTCTTGCGCCGGCAAGCGTCGCAGCGGCAGCCGCCTTCCTCCAAAAAATATTCCAGATATTCCTTGCCGTAGTCGTAGGTGATTTCTTCGCCCGGCTCGATGCGGCGCAGCGCAACGATGACGATGCCGCCGTTGCGGCCGACCGGTTCGGCGTTCGGCTTGCAGGAATGATTGATGTAGCGCGCCACGTTCCAGCGCGGCGAGCCGTCGATGGTCACCTTCTTGTTGACCTGGAACATGTAACGCGAGCCGCGCGCTTCGAGCCGGTCGGCCTCCTCAGGCGTCATGCGCCGGCCGCGATAGGTTGCGATAGTGGCTCTGCGCTTGATCGGCTTGGTGGCGAACAGGCCCAGCCCGGTGGCCGAACGGCCGACGCGAAAGGAACGTGACGACATCGCCTGCGCTTAGCCGCAAATTTTCAAAATGTCATTGGCCTTCGCAGGATAACTGGGCCTTCGCAGGATAATTCGGCGTTGGCAGGATAATTCGGGGTGCGCCGGATAGTTCGCAAATTCGCGGGCTGCGGGTGGGCAATCATTGCGGCAACAAATCCGCGATCACCGCCTGCGCCGCATTGTGGCCGGGCGCGCCGGTCACGCCGCCGCCGGGATGGGCGCCGGAGCCGCACAGATAAAGGCTGGGCAGCGGCATGCGGTAATCGGCATAGCCGCGCATCGGGCGCAGCGAGAACAGCTGATCGAGCGTCAGCGCGCCGTGGAAAATGTCGCCGTTCGGCAGGCCGAAGATGCGCTCGAGGTCGAGCGGCGAAAGACTTTGCCGCCCGATCACGCTGGCCTTGAAGCCGGGCGCGTAAGCCTCCACCGTGTCGATCATCAGGTCGGCGACCGTTTCGCGGTGCTGGTCCCACGACGCGCCATCGGAAAAGCGCGGCGCGACGTGCTGGCAGAACAGGCTCGCGACATGCGCGCCGGGCGGCGCCAGCGTGTCGTCGAGGCTCGACGGGATCAGCATTTCGATGATCGGCGCCCGGCTCCAGCCGTAACGGACGCAATCGCGATAGGCCTGGTCCATGTAAGACAGGCTCGGCGCCATGATGATGCCCGCGGTGTGATGGTCGCCGGCGCCGGGGAGCGCGGAAAAATCCGGCAGTTTTGACAATGCCAGGTTCATGCGGAAGGTGCCGGAGCCCGCCTTCCACGTCTTCATGCGCGCCGCCATCGCGCCGGGCACCGCGTCCGGCGGCAACAAGGTTTGGAACAGGCGTTGCGGATCGACATTGGCGATCACCGCGCGGGCGCGGATCGCGGTGCCGTCGTCGAGCACGACGCCTGTGGCGCGGCCGCGCTCGACGATGATTTCGCGCACCGCCGCGTCCACGTCGATGCGCACGCCGTGATCGCCGGCGGCGCGCGCCATCGCCTGCGTGATGGCGCCCATGCCGCCGATGGCGTGGCCCCACACGCCTTGCTTGCCGTTCACTTCGCCGAACACGTGATGCAGCAGCACATAGGCCGAGCCCGGCGTGTAGGGGCTCGCCAGATTGCCGACCACCGCGTCGAAGCCGAGCACGGCCTTGATCGGATCGGATTCGAACCAGCCGTCGAGCAGGTCGCCCGCCGATTGGCGGATGAGGCGGAACGCCGCCGCCACGGCATCGTCCCGCCATAGCCGTTTGCCGATGGCCGCGAGCTTGCCGAGCTGGCGCGCGCCATCGGCAAAATTGCGCAGCGCCAGATTGGGCGGCGCCGCGAGCACGAGGCTGCGCAGCGCCTTGGCGACGCGGCCGATCTCGGCCTGATAGGCGCCGTAGCGGGCGGCGTCCTTGGCGCTGAATTTCGCGATCTGGTTTTCGCTGCGGCCCTCGCCGGTGAGCAGATAGCGGCCGTCGGGCAGCGGCAGAAAATTCTGCGCGCGGCGCTCGACGATGCGCAGGCCGTGCGCATGCAGATCGAGGTCGCGGATGATTTTCGGCTGCAGCAGGCTCACCGCATAGGCCGCGGTCGAGTTGCGGAAGCCGGGCCAAAATTCCTCGGTCACCGCCGCGCCGCCGACGACGCCGCGCCGCTCCACGACGCGCACGCGCAAGCCCGCCATGCCGAGATAGGCCGCGCAGACGAGCCCGTTATGGCCGGCGCCGATGACGATGGCATCAAGGTCGGACATTGCATGCACTTCTGCCTGAATCGCCGGCCGATTTGGGGCATCTGGCGGTTTCAATCGACATCGGCGACGTAAGCTTCATGGATAAGATCGCGCAACCGTGAAAACCTAACCGTCCCGGACCATGCCACAATACACGAGCCGCACTACAAGCTCCGATGGGAGCTGGGAAAGTAGGAGGCCCCATGGTTGCGCTGACAATCAATGGCGAGAGCAAGACGGTCGATGCACCGCCCGACATGCCGCTGCTCTGGGTGCTCCGCGATATTCTAGGCATGACCGGCACGAAATTCGGCTGCGGCATCGCGCAATGCGGCGCCTGCACGGTGCACCTCGACGGCAAAGCCGTGCGTTCTTGCCTGTTGCCGGTCGGCGCCATCGGCAACCGCGCCATCACCACGATCGAGGGCGTCGGCGCCACGCCGACCGGAGCCAAGGCGCAGAAGGCGTGGCTCGATCTGGAAGTGATCCAGTGCGGCTACTGCCAGTCCGGTCAGATCATGTCGGCGGCGGCGCTGCTCGCAAGCACGCCGCACCCGGATGATGCCGATATCGATGCGGCGATGGCGGGCAATATCTGTCGCTGCGGCACCTATGTGCGCATCCGCGAGGCGATCAAACGCGCCGCGGACGGCCAGGCATAGGAGGCCGCCATGCAAGATACGCCTTCGAATTTAAGGCCGCTGCCCTCGCGCCGCGCACTGATGACGGGCGCCTTGGCCGGCGGCTTCGTGCTCGCATTCCGCCTGCCGGTGAGGGCCGCGAACGAGCCGGAGCAGGCGCCCGACAATCCGGCCGGCCAGTTCGCGCCTAACGCCTTCATCCGTATCGATCATGCCGGCAAGACCACGCTGGTCATGCCGCAGGTGGAGATGGGCCAAGGCGTCTATACCGCCGTCGCCATGATTCTGGCCGACGAGCTCGATGCCGATTTCGCCGCGGTGACGCTGGAGCATGCGCCGCCCAGTGACAAGCTCTATGGCAATCCGACCTTCGGCATTCAGGTCACCGGCAATTCCAATTCCATTCGCGCGTTCTGGAAACCGTTGCGCGTGGCCGGCGCGTCGGCGCGGGCGATGCTGGTGGCGGCCGCCGCCGGCCAATGGCAGGTCGATCCGGCGAGTTGCTCCGCGTCGAACGGTAAAGTCACCCACGGCGCGAGCGGACGCGTTGCGGCCTATGGCGATCTGGTCGATGCGGCAAGCGGCGTTCCGGTGCCGCAGAATCCGCCGCTCAAAGATCCGAAAGATTTTGCGCTGATCGGCAAGCCGCTCAAGCGCTTCGATACGCCGAACAAGACCGACGGCAAGGTCGTCTATGGCATCGACGCGCTGTTGCCCGGAATGAAATTCGCGACGCTGATGCAGTGCCCGGTGTTCGGCGGCAAAATCGGCCATGTCGACGACCGCGCGGCCAAGGCGGTGCCCGGCGTGCAACAAATTGTCGTGCTGGACGATCTGGTCGCGGTGGTCGGCGATCACACTTGGGCGGCCAAGAAGGGCCTCGAAGCCCTGAATGTGACATGGAACGAAGGACCAAACGCCAAGATCAGTTCGGCCGATATTTGGGACGACTTGCGCGCCGCGAGCAAAAAGGACGGCGTCGTCGCCAAATCGGTCGGCGACATCGCCAAGGGCTTGTCTCAAGGTGAACGCGTCGACGGCGAATACGAGCTGCCGTTCCTGGCGCACGCCCCGATGGAGCCGTTGAACTGCACGGTGCACATCACGCCGGGCGCCTGCGAAGTGTGGACCGGCACCCAGGTGATGACGCGCTGCCAGTCCTACGCGGCACAAGCGGCGGGCCTGCCGCTCGACAAAGTGACCGTGCACAACCACCTGCTCGGCGGCGGCTTTGGCCGCCGGCTCGAAGCCGACATGGTGGCAACCGCCGTGCGCATCGCCACAAAGGTCGACGGTCCGGTGAAGGTGATGTGGTTCCGCGAGGAGGATATCCGGCACGACATCTATCGTCCGGTCTATCGCGACACCATCTCGGCAAGTCTACAGAACGGCAAAATCGTTGCCTGGAAGTACAAGATTTCCGGCTCGGCCGTGATCGCGCGCTGGCTGCCGCCGGCGTTCCAGAACGGCATCGACATCGACGCGGTCGATAGCGCCGTCGACATGCCTTACGATATTCCAAACCTGCAGGTGCAATACGTGCGCGCCGAACCGCCGGCCGTGCCCACCGGCTTTTGGCGCGGCGTCGGGCCGAACAACAACGTGTTCGCCGTCGAATGCTTCATCGATGAGCTCGCCCGCAAGGCGGGCAAGGACCCGGTCGATTTCCGGCGCGGCATGCTCGGCAAGAATCCGCGTCTGAAAGCCGCCCTCGATCTGGTGGCGGAGAAATCCGGCTGGGGCCAGTCGTTGCCGGCGCGCACCGGCCGCGGCGTCTGCGTCCAGCCGTCGTTCGGCAGCTTCATTGCCACGGTGGTCGAGGCCGAGGTCGACGCCAAGGGCGAAGTCTACCTGCGCCGCATCACCTCGGCGGTCGACACCGGCATCGCGGTCAATCCCGATACGATCATGGCGCAGCTGCAAGGCGGGCTGATCTTCGGGCTCACGGCTGCGCTTTACGGCGAGGTCACCGTCGACAAGGGACGGGTCCAGCAGTCCAACTTCAACGACTACCGCATGCTGCGCATCGATCAGGTGCCGAACATCGAGGTCCACGTCATCAAGAGCGGCGAGGATCCGGGCGGCATCGGCGAGACCGGCGCGACCGCCGGCCCGCCGGCGCTGCGCAATGCGATCTACGCGGCGACCGGCGTGGCGTTGCGCCGGCTGCCGATCGACCGCCGCGCACTTGCGGTCAAGGCGTAAGTGTCATGCGCGCCCGCACCGTGATCGTTGCCGCCGTCGTCCTGGTTGCCGCGGCTGTGTTCGTCGTGGAGACTTTCACCAAGGGACCGCTGGCGTTCGCCGGCGGCCATAAGGTGGCGCTCGCGGACTACCACGCGGCCGATCCGACCGGCGTTCCCCAAAATCTCGCCAATGCCGATCAGGTCAAGCGCGGTGAATATCTCGCCCGCGCCGCCGATTGCATGCCCTGTCACACCGCGCCGGGCGGCGCGGATTTTGCGGGCGGCTTGGCGATCCCCCTGCCGTTCGGCACGCTTTATTCGCCCAACATCACGCCCGACAAAGACACCGGCATCGGCAGTTACAGCGATCAGGATTTTCTCGACGCCTTGCGCCGCGGCAAGCGGCGCGACGGCGCCCATCTTTATCCGGCGATGCCGTTTACGTCTTATACCTACATCACGGACGCCGACGGGCTGGCGATCAAGGCCTATCTTTTCAGTCTGCCCGCGGTGCACGCGACGGCGCCGGACAATACGTTTGCATTTCCGTTCAACCAGCGTTGGCTGATGGCGTTCTGGACGACGCTGTTCAACGCCGATGCCCGTTTCGCGCCCAATCCCGATCGCAGCCCGGAATGGAACAGAGGCGCCTATATCGCCGAAGCGCTCGCCCATTGCGGCGAATGCCACACGCCGCGGAATCTCGCCTTCGCCCTCGACAACGGCAAAAAGTTTGCCGGCGCGGTGACGGCGGGCTGGCACGCCTTCGACATCACGTCGGACAAAGGCTCCGGCATCGGCGGCTGGAGCGACGACGAGGTGTTCGCTTATCTGACGAGCGGACACGCGCAGGGCCGCGGCACAGCGGCGGGTCCCATGGGCGAAGCCGTCGACCAGAGTTTGAGCCAGATGGCGCCGTCGGACATTCGCGCGCTGGTCAGCTACGTGCGCAGCGTGCCGCCCATCGCCTCGCCCGACCTGCCGGCGACGCTGGCGCCGCCGGCGCCGGCTTCGCCGAAACAAGGCGGCGGGACGCCGGACGCGCTCGGCAAAAAGATCTTCGAAGGAGCTTGCGTGAGCTGCCACGACTGGACCGGCGTGAGCGCGATCAGCCCCTATGCGACGGTGGCCGGCGCCCGCGCGGTCAACGACCGCACCGCCACCAATGTCGCCCAGATCGTGATTTCCGGAACGGAGCGGCACACGCCCACAGGTGTGGTGTCGATGCCGGCCTTCGGCAGCAGCCACTCCGACACCGAGATCGCCGCGGTGAGCAATTATGTGACGGCACGGTTCGGCAGCGCGCGATCCGGCATCACCGACAAGGACGTGGCAGGGCTGCGATCTCAGACGTCGCGATGACCTGATATTGGCCGTGACTTAAGCGGGTCGTTTGTGAGTTGCTTGCTTCGCGCCGCCTTCTTCCGCATAAATTGCCATCGAGCCGGCCTATCCAGCGTCGGCGGGGCCATCGCTTTCATTGACCCGTCAAGAAACTCCAAGGAGCAGACATGAAACTCGCGTTTTTCGACAATTATAAGCTCGGCGTGGTGGTCGGCGACAAGATCGTCGACGTCTCCGCCGTGACCAAAGGCATCAAGGCGCTCGGCCCGCAGGACGTGATCCGCGGCGTCATCGAGAAGTGGAGCAGCTACAAGGGCAAGCTCGCCGCCGCCGCCAAGAAGGGCAAGGGCAAGCCGCTCGCCAAGGTCAAGCTGCGGCCGCCGCTGCCGAAGCCGGAGAACATCATCTGCATGGCGGTGAACTACATGGAGGACGGCACGCTGCCGGAGCCGGCGCCGATCAACGCCTTCATGAAGTCGCCGAGCGCGGTGATCGGCGATGGCGACACCATGGTGCTGCCCGACATGGCGGCGTCGATTTTCGAGGGCGAGGCCGAGATCGCCGTCGTCATCGGCAAGCGCGCCGCCAAGGTCAAGGCCGCCGACGCCATGAAATACGTGTTCGGCTATACCAACTTCATCGACGGCTCGGCGCGCGGCGTGGTGCCGCCGACCAACGTGTTCTATCAGATGAAGTCGCGCGACACCTTTGCGCCGATCGGCCCCTATATCGTCACCGCCGACGAGATCAAGGATCCGCACAAGGTGCAGGTCAAGCTCTCCAACAACGGCACCGTCTATCAGAACTTCAACACCGACGACATGGCGCACAAGATTCCGCGCTGCATCGAGTGGGTGACGTCGATCCACACCTTGCTGCCCGGCGACATCCTGGCCACCGGCACCAACCATCGCGGCCTCAATCCGTTCATGGACGGCGACAAGATCGAGCTGAGCTGCGAAGGCTGCGGCACATTGCACATCACGGTGCGTGACCCGCTCAAGCGCAGCTGGGCGCGCATCACCCGCCTGGCGCACAAGCAGAGCGGCGCCGAAGGCGTGCACACCAAGCAAACCGGCGGCAAATACGCGAAATAGTTCGCGCGCCGGCAGCGGCGGCGACAGAGCGGCGGTGTCGGCGCGTTGATCCGCGCCACGGCGCCGCTTTGTCAGGTCCCGAACCACTCCGGGTGCTCGGTCAGCGCGACGACGCTGCAGGCGAACGTCAGCACGCAGATCGTCCAGAGCAGCAGCGTGAAATATCGTTCGTCGGTCATGACCGCGGCAATGCAATCGCTGTGCCAACCCAGCTGATCGATCAAGACCGAAGACGGCTCCGCCGCGCGCAGAGCCTTACGGCGAATAGACCGTGAAGGTTTGTTCAAGAAGTTTGCGGCCACCCTGCCAGACCTCGAACGTCCAATCGCCGCTCACGCGTTGCTCGGGCGGCGCGTTCGCGAAACTCCAGCCCATCAACGTCGGTTTGCCCACCGTAGCCTGCAGAACGCTTTCGTAGGTGGACCGTGTTCCACCGTTGACTTTGTCGGGCATCCCGCCGGGCGGGAACCGATAGACTTCCTTCACCGCAAATGCCGCTCCAGCCGGGCCGGCCAGCACAAAAGAAAGACCGAAGTACACGCCTTGATTGCCGGGTATCCGAGCGGAGTTGACTGTCGGCGGCACCGGCATATTGGCGTTCCGCTTTCCGGTGGGTGAGGCAGGGTCGTCGACCACTTTCGGTTTCTCGACCGTGTAGACGCCGTACCAGGCGACTTGGGCGGACACGTCGCCCTGCGCGGCCGCAGCCTGGCAAAGCGCCAGCGACATCAGCCCAATCAACCATGCGCGCATGAGGTCCACTACCTGTTTCGGATTGCGAATGCGACGGCGGCTTCCGGCTGACGCTCAATCCCGGTAACCGCGGTCGACCGCGTCGAGCATGCGCAAATAAGCCGGCCAGTCGGCCGAGCCGCGGCCGGAATCGTGATGCTCGTATTGGTGCGCGGTCTTTTCGCAAATCTCGGCCGGAATTTCGACCAGCGCGCCGCCGGTTGCTTCCATCTTGAGCTGGATGTCGGCAGCCTCGAGCAGCGTCTTCATCAGCACAAAAGCTTCGCGCACGGTCTGGCCGACCGTGAGCAGGCCGTGATTGTGCATGATCAGCGCGCGGTTCTTGCCGAGCGCCTTGTTGATGCGGGCGCGCTCGCCGAAGTCCTCGGTGATGCCTTCGTAGGCGTGATAGCCGATGCGATTGTGGAAGCGCACCGCCGGCTGCGACAGCATGCGCAGGCCGTGCTTCAATCCGGCGAGCGCCATGCCGGTCTCGGTGTGCACGTGGACTGCTCAATTGACGTC